>VAPK010154469.1_pt1 | contig 44479 bp, 36 predicted proteins | sample 3395031 | NCBI WGS metagenome assembly VAPK01 (sample SAMN08290443, study PRJNA428436) | hydrothermal vent metagenome | isolation source: Deep-sea hydrothermal vent chimney 1 | place: Pacific Ocean: Juan De Fuca Ridge
ATATTCTTCTTATCTCGATGGAAAATAATGATATAAAAACCATATGAAAAACCAAGAAGTACAGCGAAATATTTAGAGAAAAAAGCTAAACCTAAAAATAATCCTGCTAATAAAAAATCACGTTTAGACTGAGAGACATATAAAGCCAGATAAAAAAACCAGGCAGAAACAAAGCTGAAAAATATAAGGGGTGTATCCGTCGTAATTAATATATTAATCAGGCTAACCGGAGCAACTAGATAAACTAATGCACTCCATGCGGCAACTTTTGGAAAACGGGGTAACAGAACTCTATAAATACCATAGGCTAAACCAACAGGTAATAAGACAGAAGGTAATCTCAACCACCATGCGGCATCAGATACAGTTAAAAGTGCAGCTAATATCCATCCAACAAAAGGAGTATGATCATAATAACCATAGTCCAGATTTTTACCCCAAACAATAAAATAGGCCTCGTCGCCTGTCATAGGTAACCAGGCGGCTAATCCTAACCGAAGAATAAATACTGCAATTAAAGCTTTAAAAAAGAATTGCTGGTTATAATCATTATCTATAGTAGCAGCCAACACATTTAACCTCGGATCGCACTTTCCATTTGAGTATAAGCTTTATTCCAGGCATCATTACCAATTTCATTGTTAGCCATTAGCTCAATAACACCATAAGCAAGTTGCCTGTTTTCAGGCGTAAATTCTTTTAATTTTCCAAGCATATACATATGCCCCGTTTTTTCAACATTCAGTGTAGCAAGTAATGCGAATAATAATAATGATTGACCTGAACGTGGATCATCGACAATTTGCTGCGTTATTTTCTCAAGTACCGAATCAGTCATATTTTTACCTACTATTCTTGGAAATAAAAAAGGCGGGTTAAAAACCCGCCTTCTTTAACTACAAATAAAAATATCTTATTTATAGAAGCTAATCATTTCTTCTAATGATTTAGCTTTGATTTTATCTGCGTTACCCGCTGATCCAAATGATTCGAAACGTGCTTTACAGATTTCTTTCATTGCATTGGTCGCTTCTTTAAAGAATTTACGTGGATCAAAGTTAGATGGGTTTTCTTGTAAGTGACGACGGATAGAGCCCGTAGATGCCATACGTAAATCAGTATCGATGTTAACTTTACGAACACCAGATTTGATACCTTTAACGATTTCTTCAACTGGAACACCGTAAGTTTGCTTCATGTCACCACCGAAGTCGTTAATGATTTTCAACCATTCTTGTGGCACAGAAGATGAACCGTGCATAACTAAGTGAGTGTTAGGTAATTTTGCATGAATTTCTTCAATACGGTCAATACGTAAAACTTCACCAGTAGGTTCTTTAGTGAATTTGTAAGCACCGTGTGAAGTACCAATTGCGATAGCTAAAGCATCAACATTAGTTTGCTCAACAAAGTCTGCTGCTTCATCAACACTTGTTAATAACATATCTAAATCAAGTTTACCTTCAGCACCATGGCCGTCTTCTTCGCCCATTTCGCCAGTTTCTAATGAACCTAAGCAACCGAGTTCACCTTCAACAGAAACACCACCAGAGTGAGCCATTTTTACAACTTCTTTCGTTACATTAACATTGTACTCAAAAGATGAAGGTGTTTTCATGTCTGCTTCTAAAGAACCATCCATCATGACTGATGAGAAACCAGACTGGATAGAACGCAAACATACTGCAGGTTCTGAACCGTGATCCTGGTGCATTACAACTGGAATATGTGGATACATTTCAATTGCAGCAGCAATTAAATGACGTAAGAACGGTTCGCCCGCATATGAACGTGCGCCAGCAGAACCCTGCATGATTACTGGACTGTTCGCTTCATCAGCTGCTTGCATGATGGCATGAACTTGTTCCATGTTGTTTACGTTAAATGCTGGCATGCCATAGCTGTTTTCAGCTGCATGATCCAATAATTGGCGAAGAGATATAAGGGCCATGATGACCTCCTTAAATTACAGTTTTTAAAAGTTAAGTTTTATATATTTATTAATTTAGTTTTCTGGAGCAACCGATTGATCTATATCGCCACCAACACGAACAATCGACATCGTATTAGTACCGCCCGCATCACCCATGGTTTCACCACGTGTAACAAGAATTAAATCGCCATCACGAACCGCGCCGCGACGAAGTAACTCATCTACCGCTTCTTTCATAATGGTCGCGCGATCTTCATCGTCAGCAACTTCAAAACTCACTGGATAGACACCTCTAAATAAAGTGACCTTACGGCGAGTTTCGACATATTTAGTTAATGCATAAATAGGAATACCAGAGCTAATCCGAGACATCCAACGTGGTGTTGAACCTGATTCAGTTAAAGCTGCAATTGCTTTCACACCTAAATGGTTAGCGGTGTACATCGAGGCCATCGCAATCGCTTCATCAATACGATGAAAGTGCGTATCAATACGATGGTCTGATCGTTTCGCAATACGTTCTTTCTCTGCAACCAGGCAAATTCTATCCATCGCAGCAATCGCTTCAGCCGGATATCTACCACTGGCAGTTTCTGCTGACAACATGATTGCATCAGTACCATCTAACACAGCATTGGCAACATCAAAAACTTCTGCTCTTGTTGGAATATGACTGACAATCATCGACTCCATCATTTGTGTAGCCGTAATAACAATGCGATTCATTTTACGTGCTTTTTGAATCAGCATTTTTTGCACAGGTGGCAATGCCGCATCACCAATTTCGACACCAAGATCACCTCGAGCAACCATGATGACATCTGACGCTTCGATAATTTCTTCAACATTATCCAATGCATCTGCACGTTCAATTTTTGCAACGATATCGGCATAACCACCGGCTGCTTTCATCAAAGCACGTGCATCATGAATATCTTGTCCTGTAACAGGAAAAGAAACTGCTAAATAATCCGCTTTCATTTTTGCAGCAAGTTTAATGTCTTCTTTATCTTTTTTGGTTAATGCCGGAGCAGATAAACCGCCACCTTGCTTATTTAAACCTTTACGATCAGAGAGTTCTCCGCCAATCGCAACTTTGCAACGCACTTCAGTGCCGACAACTTCATCAACCCATAAGCTAATACGACCATCATCAAGCAAAAGTGTGTCGCCACGTTTAACATCTTGTGGTAATTCTTTATAGGCCATGCCAACACGTTCTGTTGTTCCGGCATTAGGATCCATTGCAGTATCAAGAACAAATAAATCACCATCGTTTAAGATGATTTTTGTATCTTTGAATTTCTCTATACGAATTTTAGGTCCCTGAAGATCACATAACACACCAATCTGACGGCCATGTGCACGTGCACGATTACGCAATTTTTCAGCTCGTTCAATGTGCTCTTCAGGATTACCATGTGAGAAATTAATACGGACAACATCAACACCCGCTTCAATAATGCGATCTAAAACTTTAGCATCGCTTGTTGCTGGTCCTAATGTAGCAATAATTTTTGTACGTCTCATATTTTTTAATTTTTTCTCGCTTAATTATTTTGCACGTTCTTCTAACATAGCAACGGCAGGAAGTACTTTACCTTCTAAATACTCCAGAAAAGCACCGCCAGCTGTTGAGATGTAAGACACTTTATCAAAAATATCATATTTCTGAATTGCAGCAATTGTGTCACCACCACCAGCTAAACTAAAACCAGGACTGTTAGCAATCGCCATTGATACCGCTTTAGTACCTTCACCAAACTGATCAAACTCAAAAACACCTACTGGACCATTCCAAACAATTGTTCCTGCTTTAGAAATAATATCTGCTAATACTTTTGCAGAGTCAGGACCAATATCAAAAATCATGTCATCGTCAGTCACTTCACTTGCATCTTTTAATGTCGCTTCTGCTGTTTCAGCAAATTCTTTCGCACAAACAACATCTGTTGCGATTGGAATACTCGCACCACGTGCTTCCATTTTTTCAATCAATACTTTAGCTGTATCCACTAAATCCGCTTCATATAAAGATTTACCAACGTTAAAACCTTTAGCTGCCAGGAAAGTATTTGCTATACCACCACCAACAACGAGCTGATCCACTTTTTCAGATAATGCTTCAAGTACTGTTAACTTAGTCGATACTTTAGAACCTCCAACGATAGCAACCATTGGACGAGCCGGTTCAGCTAATGCTTTAGCCAGGCTGTCTAATTCGCCTGATAATAAAATACCCGCACATGCAGTCGGCGCTAATTTACCAACACCATGAGTCGATGCTTGAGCACGGTGAGCCGTACCAAATGCATCCATAACAAATACGTCACATAAAGCTGCATACTTTTTAGAAAGTGCTTCATCGTCTTTCTTCTCACCCGCATTGAAACGAACGTTTTCTAATAAAACACATTCGCCAGCAGCAACATCAAAGCCTCCATTGATATAGTCCTTGATCAACTTAACTTCTTTACCTAATTTTTCAGTCATAACCGCTGCGATAGGCGCCAATGAATTTTCTTCATCCGCAACACCTTCTTCAGGACGGCCACGATGAGACATCACCATAACAGCAGCACCTGCTTTCATCGCATGCTCAATAGAAGGCATAGATGCTGTAATACGAGCATCAGATGTAACTTTGCCATCTTTAACTGGAACATTTAAATCAGCACGAATTAAAACGCGCTTACCAGCAAGATCAAGATCAGTTAATTTGATAAAAGACATTTAGAACTCCTAAATTTTTTAAAATATTTAACGCAACAACACTTAAACAATATTGGTGCGTTAAATATCTTTGTTGTTGACTCAAATCAAGTTCAAGATCTAAAGAACTGTTTGAAGACCACTTATTTTATGTTGTTGGGCTGAAGCCCAACCTACAATATATAGGTTGAGCATCATTCCAGTATTTCTTTCTCTAATAGCTAAACTAGTTAAAAGAGATTAAGCGAGAGATTTTTTCTGCTGGGTAGGCGCAGTGCAGTTTATAAAGCGGAGCGTACAATAAGTACGTGAGCATTTAGAAACTGTGCTGCAACACCCCCAGCGGGAAAAAGATCCGCTTAATTAGCTGCTACGTGTTCTACGAAACGCATCATGTTGCAAGTATAACCATATTCATTATCGTACCAGGATACAACTTTAACGAATGTGCTATCTAACGCAATACCTGCGCCTGCATCAAAGATTGATGAGAAACCTACGCCACGGAAGTCAGTAGAAACAACTTTTTCATCTGTGTAAGCTAAAGTACGACTCATGTCACCCGTTGTTGCAGCATCTTTCATTGCAGCACAAATGTCTTCGTATGAAGCTTCTTTATCTAACTCAACAGTTAAATCAACAACAGACACGTCTGAAGTTGGTACGCGGAAGGCCATACCTGTTAATTTGCCATTCAATTCCGGTAATACAACACCTACTGCTTTAGCAGCACCCGTTGAAGATGGGATGATATTTTCTAAAATACCACGACCACCGCGCCAGTCTTTCATTGAAGGACCATCTACAGTTTTTTGAGTTGCAGTTGCAGCATGAACGGTAGTCATAAGACCACGCTTGATGCCCCACTTGTCATTTAATACTTTCGCTACTGGAGCCAGGCAGTTAGTAGTACAAGATGCCGCTGAAACAATTTTCTGACCAGCATATTCGTTGTGATTAACACCATATACGAACATTGGAGTGCCATCTTTAGAAGGAGCAGATTGAACAACTTTGCCTGCGCCTGCATCAATGTGCTTCTGACAGCTTTCTTCTGTTAAGAAGAAACCCGTACAATCGATAACGATGTCTGCTTTTACGTCGCCCCATTTAAGATCAGCTGGATCACGTTCTGCTGTTAAACGAATGTTTTTACCGTTAACAACCAAAGCACCCTCTGTGTGTGAAACTTCACCGTCAAAACGACCATGAACTGAATCATACTTAAGCATATATGCTAAGTAATCAGCATCTAACAAATCATTAATACCAACGATTTCGATGTCTTTAAATTCATTATATACAGCACGGAATACCATGCGACCAATACGGCCGAAACCGTTAATACCGACTTTAATAGCCATAGTTACTTCCCCTTACAAAGTTAAAAATTTTTAATTCTAAATAAAGTAAAAACTTAAACAAATAGGCCGGACTTAAATGAAGTCCGGCCTATAAAATTACATTACTGATTCAACTGCGCCCACTACGTTTTCAACAGTGAAACCGAACTCTTTAAACAGTTCGGCAGCTGGAGCAGACTCACCAAAGTGGTCAATGCCCACAACAACGTCAGCATATTTGTACCATGCTGCTGTTACAGCGGCTTCAACAGCAACCGTTGCAATGCCCATACCTAATACTGCAGTTTGGTAATCGTCATCTTGTTCTTCGAATACATTCACTGAAGGCATTGAAACAACACGAATATTTTTGCCTGACATTGCTTCTGCTGCGCCCATTGCAAGTTCAATTTCTGAACCTGTCGCAATGATGACTGCATCTGGCGTACCGTCACAATCTTTCAAGATGTAACCGCCCTTAGCGATGTCAGCAATTTGAGCATCTGTACGAGTTTGATGTGCTAAACCCTGACGAGAGAAGATCAAAGTAGAAGGACCTGTTTTACGTTCTGCTGCCTGAGCCCAACATACCGCAGCTTCAACAGCATCACATGGACGCCATACTGCCATATTAGGAATCATACGAAGCGTAGGAATTTGTTCGATAGGTTGATGCGTAGGACCATCTTCACCCAGACCGATTGAGTCATGAGTAAATACGAAAATACTGCGAATTTTCATTAATGCTGCCATACGTAATGCGTTACGCGCATATTCAGAGAACATTAAGAAGGTTGCACCAAATGGAATTAAACCGCCGTGTAAGGCAATACCGTTCATGATTGCTGACATCGCAAATTCACGAACGCCATAGTTAATATAGTTAGCATCTTCATTGTTGATCATTGGTTTGTAACCAGACCATTCAGTCAGGTTAGAACAACCTAAATCTGCAGAACCACCAAACATTTCAGGTAACATGGGTGAATAAGCTTCGATAGACGCTAATGATGCCTGGCGAGTTGCCGGGCTTTTTGCTTCAGCATTAACAGATGCAATGTATTCAGCAGATTTAGCGGCCCAATCTGCAGGTAAATCACCCGCCATGCGACGTTCGTATTCTGCTGCTAATTCCGGGAAAGCTGCTTTATATGCTGCAAACTTTTCATTCCATTCTGCTTCTGCTTTAGCACCTTTTTCTTTGCAATCCCAACCCGCGTAAACATCAGCAGGCACTTCGAAAGGACCGTGATCCCAGCCTAAAGCCGCCTTAGTTAAGTTAATCTCTTCTTCGCCTAATGGTGCGCCGTGACAAGCGTGTGAACCCGCTTTGTTTGGTGAACCAAAACCGATGGTTGTTTTGCAACAAATCATGGTTGGTTTGTCTGTCATTGCTTTTGCTGTATCGATTGCTTTTTGTAATGCTTCAGGATCATGACCATCTACATCAGCAATAACATGCCAGCCGTAAGCTTCAAAACGTTTAGGGGTATCATCAGTGAACCAACCATCAACGTGACCATCGATAGAAATACCATTGTCATCCCAGAATGCAATCAACTTACCTAAACCTAAGGTACCGGCAAGTGAACATGCTTCATGAGAAATGCCTTCCATCAAACAACCATCACCTAAGAAAACGAAGGTATGATGATCAACGATGTCGTGACCTTTCTGGTTGAATTGACCTGCCATTGCTTTTTCAGCAATCGCCATACCCACACCATTAGTAATACCCTGGCCTAAAGGACCGGTCGTTGTTTCAACACCTGGCGCATAACCGTACTCAGGGTGACCTGGCGTTCTTGAATGTAACTGGCGGAAACTCTTTAAATCGTCAATTGAAAGGTCATAACCGGTCAAATGTAATAATGAATATATAAGCATAGAACCGTGGCCATTCGAAAGAATGAAACGGTCACGATTGCTCCAGTCTGGATTCGTTGGATTGTGGTTCATGTTGTTATTCCACAATACTTCAGCGATATCCGCCATACCCATAGGGGCACCTGGATGGCCTGAATTGGCTTTTTGAACTGCATCCATACTTAAAGCACGAATAGCATTGGCAAGATCTTTGCGAGATGACATAGCTCTCTCCCTAACGTTTATATTTAAAATTAAAAATCTTATTGGCCACTATGTATTTGTTTTAAATACAATAAATGACCTTGTGCTCACCTTAAAAACCACCGGCAACCACATCAAATCTGGTTCCAAATTACGAGATTGAAGCTGATATAAATACCGCGATAATCTTCATCCACCCCCAATTAAATAGCCGCTCACACCTCTATTTTGAGGTAACCCCCAACAGAGGAAAATGGAGCCGGCAATTCTCCCATTTTTTACCCCCTGCGGGCAAGCCAAATCCACCTTCTAATAAGACTTTAAAAAGGATGGATAAGCTGAACTTATGTGGATTTAGAGACAAATATTCAACTCCAAGGACACGAAGAACACCAAGAGGATCAAAAACTAATAGCCACGGGGAACACAGGGAAATTTTTTTTACCCCGTGTTCCCCGTGGCTATTATCTTTTAATTTTTTCTTAGTGTCCTTGGTGGCTAAATTTTATTCTCGCCATTTTATGGAGCAGCCCATGCTTGGAATTTGCTCTGAAGGTCCTTTTCCTGTTTCCGCCACTTCAGACATCGATTCAAGCAAGTCGCGCCGAACATCTTCTGCTGCGGTTTCCTTACGACTGGCATCAAAGCGACCTCGATACTGCAATTTAAGCTCAGTGTTATAACCAAAAAAGTCGGGGGTACAAACTGCCCCATAGGCCTTGGCAACCTCTTGAGTTTCATCCAGTAAATAAGGAAAAGAAAAATCAAACTCAGCAGATATTTTCTGCATATTCTCAAATGAATCTTCTTCATACTCAGTCGGATCATTCGACATAATCGCGACGGTATTTATTCCTCGGGTTTTTAATTCTTTCGTATCGAGAACCAACCTTTTCATAATGGCTTTAACATAAGGGCAGTGATTACAAATAAACATCACCAATAATCCTTTTTTACCCGCACAATCAGCTAAAGACCATTCTTTACCATCTACGCCCAGCAAAGAAAAATTGTATGCCGCTTTATCAAATTCGCATACTGGTGTTTCTAAACTTACCATGAAAAACCCTTCTATTTATGTGTAAACAAGCTCTTTAGCATACCTAATATTTATATTAAAAGCAGTGACTTTGACATAGGCCTAACAATCGCTATAATAACCACCGTTACAGCGCCGATTTGAATTCAGATTGCGGGCGCTTAAAAAATACGGCTAAAGCGGAGCTTAGATCCAAAACAGGGATCCAGATTCCAAAAACCCGCTTTAGTCTTTTGCTAAAGCGGGTTTTTTTATACAAGGAATTAAAATAATGAGTGAACACTTATTTACATCAGAATCAGTATCAGAAGGTCATCCAGATAAAGTTGCCGATCAAATCTCAGATTCAATTTTAGACGCTATTTTAGAACAGGATCCTAAAGCACGGGTTGCCTGTGAAACCCTGGTCAACACTGGCATGGTTGTTTTAGCAGGTGAAATTACTACTTCAGCCTGGGTGGATATGAATGAGGTTGTGCGTAACCGTATTAAAGAAATTGGTTATAACCATTCCGACATGGGGTTTGATTATGAGTCTTGTGCCATATTAACCTCTATTGATAAACAGTCTGTAGACATCGCCATGGGCGTTGATGAAGATGAATCACACGAACAAGGCGCCGGTGATCAAGGTTTAATGTTTGGTTACGCCAGCAATGAAACCGATGTTTTAATGCCTGCTCCAATCACCTTCGCACACAGATTAGTTAAACGCCAGGCTGAAGTACGTAAAAATGGAACGTTGCCCTGGTTGCGTCCCGACGCTAAAAGTCAGGTCACTTTCCGTTATGTTGATAATAAACCTGTGGGTATTGATGCAGTCGTATTATCTACCCAACACAGCCCGGATATTGCACAAGACGCCTTAATTGAAGCCATAATGGATGAAATTATTACTCCTATCCTACCCGCTGAATGGCTAAATAAAGATACTAAATACTTCATTAATCCTACCGGTCGTTTTGTTATTGGTGGACCAGTTGGTGACTGTGGTTTAACGGGTCGTAAAATTATTGTTGATACCTATGGTGGCATGGCAAGACACGGTGGTGGTGCTTTCTCAGGAAAAGACCCCTCAAAAGTAGATCGTTCTGCAGCCTATGCCGGTCGTTATGTAGCGAAAAATATTGTTGCTGCTGGTTTAGCCGACCGTTGTGAAATTCAGATTTCCTATGCTATTGGTGTTGCTGAACCTACCTCTATTAGTGTTGAAACTTTTGGCACCAGTAATATAGACGATTCACGCATTGTAGAATTAGTACGCGAACATTTTGATTTACGTGCGGGTGGCCTGGTTAAAATGCTCGATTTATTACGTCCTATATACGCTAAAACAGCGGCTTATGGCCATTTTGGTCGTGAAGATGATGACTTCACCTGGGAAAAAACCGATAAAGCGGATGCCTTACGCGACGCGGCTGGTATTTAATTTTTTCACCGCAGAGACGCAGAGGACGCAAAGAAAACATTTAATATTCTTGTTAATTTATACTTGCACAATTGTGGGGGCTTATGGCTTCCAATAATTTAATAAGCAAAATAAACAAGAACTTCTAAACTTTGCGTCCTCTGCGTCTTTGCGGTGAAATCGTTTTCAACTACAATATACAACTTACTGTCTTTTTTGAGGGGCGCTGCAGCGGTTCAATCCGTCAGGCTTAAAAAAGGCAGATCCATTAAATTGGATGAACGGCGCTCATTCCTTATTAACTACTTATAGGAGAATGACGCATGAACGCCGATTTTACCGATTACAAAGTTGCCGATATTTCACTTGCTGAATGGGGCCACAAAGAAATAAAAATTGCTGAAACTGAAATGCCTGGCCTAATGGCACTTCGCGAAGAATTTGGCAAAGAACAACCTCTCGCTGGCTGCCGCATAATGGGCAGCATCCACATGACAATCCAAACGGCTGTATTGATCGAAACCTTAATTGCCTTAGGTGCGGTAGTACGTTGGGTATCTTGTAATATTTTCTCTACTCAAGATCATGCTGCTGCTGCAATTGCGGATCAAAATATTCCTGTATTTGCCTGGAAAGGCGAAACAATTGAAGAATACTGGTGGTGTACTGAGCAAGCATTAATCTGGCCAGATGGCACATTACCTAACATGATCTTAGATGATGGTGGTGATGCAACGTTACTCGTACACAAAGGTGTAGAGTTTGAAAAGGCCGGCGCTATCCCGGCAACTAAAGATAATGACAACGAAGAATACAAAGCGATTCTTGATGTTCTACGCCGTACCATTTCAGATGGTTCTTCACTTTGGACAGATACCGCAGGTAGCGTTAAAGGCGTAACCGAAGAAACAACAACAGGTGTTCACCGTCTATATGAAATGCAGGAAAAAGGCGAACTCCTTTTCCCGGCTATGAACGTAAACGATTCTGCAACTAAATCTAAATTTGATAACTTATACGGCTGTCGTGAATCTTTAATCGATTCAATTAAACGCGCAACTGACGTGATGATCGCAGGTAAGATTGCGGTTGTTCTTGGTTATGGTGATGTGGGTAAAGGTTGTGCACAAGCATTTAAAGGCATGGGAGCAACGGTTTGGGTTACAGAGATCGATCCTATTTGCGCGCTTCAAGCTGCAATGGAAGGCTACCGTGTTGTCGATATGAATGATGCTTGTTCACAAGGTGATATCTTTGTAACAACAACCGGCAATATGAATGTTATCGATCATGACCACATGGTTAAAATGAAGAACGAAGCCATTGTTTCTAACATCGGTCACTTCGATTCAGAAATTAATATTGCATCTTTAGAAAAATATGAATGGTCAGAAATTAAGCCACAAGTTGATCATGTTATCTTCCCGGATGGCAAACGCATCATCGTATTAGCAAAAGGTCGTTTGGTTAATTTAGGTTGTGCAACAGGTCACCCAAGCTTCGTAATGTCAGCTTCATTTACTAACCAGGTAATGGCGCAAATTGAATTCTACAAAAATTCAAAAGACTATAAGAATGAAGTTTATATACTTCCTAAAATTCTTGATGAAAAAGTAGCGCGTTTGCACTTACAAAAAGTTGGCGCATACTTAAGTACGCTATCTAAAGAGCAAGCTGATTACATTAGTGTACCGGTTGAAGGACCATTCAAACCTAATCACTATCGTTATTAAAAACTAAAACATTTTCACCGCAAAGACGCAGAGTACGCAAAGGTTATTCTTTTTCTCTCTGTGTTCTTTGCGCCTCTGCGGTAAATAGTTTTTTAATAAAGGCTTAATAACACTATGGAATCACAACAACAATATCCACAACAATTCAGCTTTGAGTTTTTTCCTCCAAAAACACCTGAAGGCACAGAAAAACTGATTAAAGTAAGAGATACACTGGGCGAACTAAAACCAAAATATTTTTCTGTAACCTTTGGTGCCGGTGGCAGCACGCAACAAGGTACTTTCGATACCGTTAGTTCTATTCAGGAAGCTGGCTTTAATGCTGCACCGCATTTATCCTGTGTCGGTTCAACAAAAGAAAATATTCGTGAAATTTTAAAAATCTATATGGATCAAGGCATTAACCGTATTGTTACGTTACGTGGCGACATGCCTTCTGGTACACAAGAGATTGGTGAGTTTCGTTTTGCCAATGAACTAGTAGAGTTTATTCGAGCAGAAACTAATGATCACTTTCATATTGAAGTCGCGGCTTACCCTGAGTTTCATCCGCAAGCAACTTCCGCCGAAGATGACTTAAATAACTTCAAACGAAAAATGGAAGCTGGTGCGAACAGTGCGATAACTCAGTATTTTTTTAATCCTGATGCTTATTTTCGTTTTGTTGATGACTGCGAAGATTTAGGTATAACAGCTCCTATCGTTCCCGGCATTATGCCAATTACAAATTACATACAACTTGCCCGTTTCTCAGACATGTGTGGTGCAGAAATTCCACGATGGATCCGTAAACGCCTTGAAAGCTATGGTGATGACAAAGACTCAATTAAAGCCTTTGGTGAAGAAGTGATTAGTGAAATGTGTCACCAGTTGCTGGAAGCAGGTGCTCCCGGGCTGCATTTTTATACTATGAATGTCACTGCACCTACTCTTGCTATATGGAAAAATCTGGCTTTATAAATCTTTTAGAGCGTGACCGCTTTCACTAATAATTAGTCTGATATTTATTATGATACCGGTTAAATTACCAAGGGGAAAAAAATGAAACAAAATGAGATACAGGATTTAGCACTTAAACTCACACAAGTTATCACTTTTTTACTGGGTGTTGCTTTCACTACTTATAATTTATTCAGCTTTAAAATTGCAAAAAACGGCTACTATTTTAATGATGATAATCAAATCTGGCTTGCATTTGGAATATCATCTTTAGCAGCTGCGTACTTAATCAAAAACCGGAAAAAATTATAACAGGCATTCACTATAAAAAGGCGGGATGGTGTCGCCTTTTTTCGTTTTGCCTGATGATTTTAAAATCTTAAAAATGCGCGTACCACGAATTCACCTCCCTGTTAATCTAGATAGCAAGCAACAACTTCTTTTAACCGAACATGCATTTCAGCATGTAATTAAAGTTTTGCGAATGAAACAAGGCTCAAAATTGATTGTGTTTGATGGTAAAGGAAATGAATATTTTGCTTTGCTTGAACAAATTAATAAGAAAAATGCTTCAGTAACCATTACCGAAAAAATTGATTCTATAAATGAATCACATTTATCCATACACCTTGGACTCGGTATTTCTAAAGGTGAACGAATGGACTTTGCTATTCAAAAAGCTGTCGAACTCGGTGTAACAGAAATCACTCCATTGTTTAGTGAACATTGTGTTGTAAATCTTGATGAAAAAAGAATTAAAAAAAAATTACAGCATTGGCAAGGTATTATTATAAGTGCATGTGAACAAAGTGGCAGAAGTATTTTACCTATCTTAAATCCAGCCATTACCCTGGTAAAATGGGCAGAATCTATCCATGAAATATGTATTGTGCTCGATCCCTTAGCCACTACAACATTAAATAAAATCACACTTGAAAGTAAATGTATTAATTTGCTAATTGGACCAGAGGGTGGTTTGAGCAGTAAAGAAATTTCAGAACTCGAAAAAAACTCAAACTTTCACGCAATAAGATTTGGACCACGTATCTTACGTACAGAAACGGCGGCTGTTTCTGCCATTACAGCCATTCAATTACTTTGGGGTGATTTACTCTAAATAGCAATATTATGATAAATTCAAGTGGATTAAACGCTGCTCGATTTCATCAATATCAGGAATCAATGCTTCGATCCCACCTAAATCAACAAAGGCAGCAATTGTTTGTCGACTTTCATCATAATCACCCTTGCCTTCCAAAGCTTGCTCCTGCACAACAGCAAGACTAGGAATACCTTGTGAGAGTATTCCAACATAAGGTAACTGAGCATTACCATTTAGCGTATTTAAAATTGCTATTCGACTGTTTTTTCTTGCTGCTTTTACCTCTTTACCACTTACCGCTTCAAATGAAATCACAGGAACCCTTTTTTCACGCCACTCAATATAACCAAGAAACCACTCAGGTGCATCACTAATTGGTGTTGGTTCTTTATAAGCAATAACTTCAGCGATTGCGGCATTTGGTAACAATGCTGTTTCATCATTCAACGGGATGGTTAAACAGTGAATGACTCCGGCACCTTGACCTGCTGCTATTATTTCTTTTGCTTCTGCCATAATTTTTACCTCTAGTGTGTATTTTTATAAAAAGACACTAATTGTTTTGCCAGCATTTCAGGTGTTCCACTAAAATCTACAGATACTTTATTAGCAACACTCTCTGACATTGCACTAATAACACAGCTATCAGGATCCTGTACCCAGACCTGGCCACCTTTTGCAACCAGTATTTCACATCCATCCACGCCATCATCACACATACCACTAAAAATAATTGCGCCTGCATTATTTTTATATCGTAATGCAACATCATTAATTGCATTATTTATCGAAGGTGAGTAATTTGTTAGTTCTGTAATTTTTCTAAATTCTACTGCTCCAATTGGATTTATAACTAAACGTTCGTCAGTCGGTGTAACCAGTACTTCATGATGTCTAACAACATGCCCTGCTTTAGCTACAATAACTCTAAATTCAGTATAACGATCCAGTTGTTCCGCTAATAATGAAACAAAATTTTCACCTAAATGCTGAGCAACAATAAAAGCAACAGGTAAGTCTTTAGGGATTTCTGATAAAAAACGTTTAAGTGCATCTGGCCCACCTAAAGAAGCACCTAAAACCCAAACATTTTTAGCTAATTTATCTTGATTATTCTTTATCAGGATGTTGTTTTTATCACTCTTTATCTCTGAATAAATCTCATCCCAATTATTTTTCCCTGTTATGTCTGCAATTTTCTTCAGTAATTTATTGTTCCATTTTGAAGACGCTTTGGGTTCATTCAGGGTTAATGCAGACACATCATTAATAATAATTGGTATTCTTGATTGTTCTAATAACTGATCTAAATATTCAAGATGCTCATCTTCTATCGCCTCTACATCAAAAAGTACAACATCACTTTCAATATTATCCAGCTTATTCATAAATCTTTCAGTCAAAGATTCATTCAATACAACCTGAATTCCGCTATGTTCCATCGTTTTTTGTAAATAATTTCGATGGCTGATGGAATCAGATGTTATGGCAATGCGTATATTGTCTATTTCATTTTGCATCATAATTAGGGGGGGGGTAATAAATGCGTTAAATTAACCTGTTAAGAAAAATGTATTTCTACATATCTTGTCCTGTCAGAACATTAATATTGTCAAGAAGATCTGTTTCAGTAAACGGTTTGCCCATATAAATATTCACACCAATTGAAGCTGCACGATCACGATGTTTTTGACCTGTACGTGAAGTAATCATAATAATTGGTATATTTTTTAACCTGTCATCATTACGCATATTAGTTGCCAACTCAAAACCATCCATTCTTGGCATTTCTACATCCAATAGCATAATATCCGGTATGGTTTCCTGTAGCTGCGCCAGTGCATCAACACCATCTTTTGCTGCAACAACCCGCATTTCATGACGCTCTAATAAACGTGTCGTTACTTTACGTACTGTTATTGAGTCATCCACAACCATAACCAATGCTGAAGTATCCTCTACTTTCTCAGGGGTAACTGCGATCGGTGTCACAGCCTCAAGATTATCAGTGGTGGCTGAAAGTCGAATTAGCATGGCCAGATCAATGATTAAAACAACACTACCATCGCCCATAATCGTAGCACCTGATATACCCCTTAAAGTGCTCAATTGTGGTCCAACAGATTTAACAACAATTTCGCGGCTACCCAGTAAATTATCTACTAAAATAGCAGCGCGGTGATCTCCTGTTCTAACCATTAACATTGGCAGCTGTTGATCATCATCAGTAAGTTTCATTTCATTGGTGCCCATAACGGTACCAAGGTGCATAAACTTATAATCTTCACCAACCCAACTATATACTTGTTCTTCAGCTGCCATTATCTCTTTGATTTTACTTGCAGTAATACGTTCTACGCCTTCAACACTCAATAGAGGTATAGCGTAAGTATCATCACCAATCATTACCATTAAAGCTCGTGATATAGCTAATGTTAATGGCAAGCTAACAGTAAAGGTGGCGCCTTTATTTTTTTCTGTCTCTATATTAAAAATACCACCAAGTTGCTTAATCTCGGTATTTACAACGTCCATACCAACACCACGACCTGAAATCTGACTTACTGATTCTGCAGTACTAAAACCGGATTGCATAATCATTTCCAGCAACACCTCTTTACTGGTAGTAGCATCAGCTGTAATTAAGCCTTTAGCTATAGCCTTGTTACGAATAGCATCAAGATTAATACCTGCACCATCATCCTGAACTTTAATGAGGATCTCTGAACCCTCATTTGAAACAGAAAAATGAATATTACCGGTTTCAGACTTGCCTGAATTTTTTCTTTCTTCTGCAGTCTCAATACCATGTGCCACCGCATTTCGTAACATATGTTCTATTGGTGAAATAATTCGTTCAAGAACGGTACGATCCAATTCTGTATCCACGCCATCTAAATGTAAATCAGCATGTTTCCCTAATTCACCACATGTTTGACGTACAATACGACGTAAGCGTGCTGCCTGACCAGAGAACGGCACCATACGTGTACGCATCAAACCTTCCTGCAAATCAGTGTTTACGCGTGATTGTTGTAATAGAAGAGTTTCTGATTCACGTGTCAAATTATTCAAAATACCACGTAAGCTATCCAAGTCACCTAATGACTCCATCATTGCACGTGATAAATGTTGCATAGTTGTGAATCGATCCATCTCCAAAGGATCAAAATTTTCCTGGGCAGAACTTAATGATTCTTCATTCTTATATTCAATTTGTGTTTCAGTTTCAATTTCAAATTGTCGTAACTGTTCACGTAAACGATTTACGGTATCATCAAACTCAGTGATGTTATAACGAAAATTATTTGTTTGTTGCTCCAGACGTGAACGATAAATACTCACTTCACCCGCAAAATTTACCAGGTTATCTAACAGATCTGCTCGTACCCGAACTTGTTCAGATTGAACTCGTCCTGATTTTCGTCTGTCATGATCATCTTCTTCTACCGGTACAGTTGGCTCAATTTTTTCTGTTGTAATATGTTGAGTTTGAAATTCCTGAATTTGTTGTTCATCCTGTATTTCCAAAGAAATAACATTTGTTGTATCCATTGTTTCACTTTCAACAATATCTTCTACAACTTCAGGCAACTTTAAATCAGAAGTAATATTTAATTCTTCATCTATGTCTGCTGCTTCTCTGAGTTCTTCCTCAAGTTTTTCAAGTTCAGATATTTCAACTGATGCAGGATCTGCTATCAACTCATCTACTTCATTAGCTTCAATGCTAATATCAATAACATCGATGACACCGTTATCAACAGAGTCTTCTGCAGTGTAATTTTCTTCAAGAGTTTCTAATTCATCAGCAAGATCTCGATTTTCCAACATAGAATCAACTTCATTAATTAGCTCTGTTGCAGCAGTTAAACCTTTATGGGTTTGTACAAGCTCCAACATTTTCACTAAACGATCCTGAGCACGTTGAACAAGCTCAAACATTGACTTTGATGGCTCCATATGTCCATCAACAACAGCTGTTAATAATGATTCAATACTATGACCTAAATCACCTAACGCTGAAATGCCCGCCATGCGTGCACCGCCCTTTAAAGTATGAAGTTGGCGTTGCAGTTCTTTTATAAACTCCGGGTCATCAGGGTTAGATATCCAATCAAGAATTGTTTGATCACTTTCATTAAGAATTTCTGTTGCTTCTTCAAGAAATATTTCTAATAACTCTTCATCGTAATCTGGAAGAGGTATATTATCAGCAGGCTCCTGTGGACTACTTATTTCAACTGCTACTTCTAAATCCTTAGGTAGTGCATCTATACGAGACAATAATATTTCATGTTCAGGCAATATGGCACCAGGCTTATCAAGGCAATCTACGCTACGTTCTATTAGTAGAATTGTTTCATCTAGTTCTGATAAAGCAACTTTCGGAAAAGGATATTCATTATCTTGTAAATGTTTCACATAATGTTCAAAACTACTACAAACAACAGCCAGTGTTTCTACGCCTGTAGTTCGTGAACTTCCGGTCAAAGTATGTAAGGCTCTTAATAAGCTTTGTTCCGGAGCTGTATCACCTTCATTCCAGCTTAAAATATATTGTTTTAATGTTTCAACATGTGTTGCAACTTCTTTGCGGTATATTTCTAATAAAGCAGGATCAATGTCTACAGGAGGTAACTCGTCTGCGATAATTTCAACAAACGGTTCTTCATTAACCTCGATCGGAATAATTACTTCAGGTTCGACTTTTACTTCAGGTTCTGCTTGGCTATCTTCACTTATCGTATCATCTATCTTTATTATTTTACCCTGACTTAATGCATCAGCATGTTCCATCAGTATTAAGATATTTTTCCCTGGTTTACCATTAACTTTGAATAACTCAAACAACTCTGGTAAAGCCCGCTTACCCAATTCCATTAATTCAAGTATTTCCGGGTTAACTTTAATTGTACTGTCAAGCACTCGATTAAGCATATTTTCAAATGCCCAGGCAAACTCTCCAAGATCAATAGCACCAACCAGGCGACCACTACCTTTCAGGGTATGATATGCACGCCGTATTTCTTTTAAAGGTTCAGTATCTGATGTGTTTGCAGCCCACATTGGAAGAAGTTCTGAAATAGTTTCATGGGCTTCTTCTGCCTCTTCTATGAAAATTTCAATAATTTCATCATCAATTGTATCATCTAATAAAGAAGGTTTTTTAACAGAATCAGATTGAAGAGATGATGCATGAATAGATTCTATTTCTACTGCAGGTGGTGCTGTAATCGATTCATCCTGGATCTCATGGGTATCTTCTGTCTTGTCTTCATCTAAAACTTTATCATCTGTAGCAACATTATCGAATTCCAGATCGATACCTTCATCTAAAGACAACCCTTCCAGGGTTAGATCATCAGCATTAATTACATTTTCTTCATTTAAAGATGTTACTGCTTCGGTTAATTCTAAACTCAAATCATCAAGAGACAATTCATCACTTGAAATTTCGAGAACATCTTCAACAGAACTTTCCATATCCATAGTAAGTTCTAACGATTCTTCACCTGAAGTATTTTCAGCAGCTGTACTTTCATCTGCAGCTACTTCTAACTGAATATTTTCTTCTGTAGTATCTTCTGTTGTTTCCGAAATATCTTCTGTTGCAGCTACTTCATCAGTATTGATACCTAAAGATTGTAAACTTTGTTCTGCTACATTAAGAATAGCTTCAGGCTGTCCCCAGCTTCCCATCATTGATTCCATATAATATTCCAGGCTACTAATTGCATCAGCCAGATTATTCATATCGTCAAGTGAAGGTGGAATAGTTTCTTTAATAAGATTCTTGCGAATGTAATTATTTGTCAATGTTAATAGATTAGCAGCATCATTTAATGACAAGATCATTAAACCGCCCTGAATTTGTTCAAGTAAAGCCGGGACAGGCTTTAATTGATCTCGCTCGTCATTATTTTGACTAAAGACAGTTAATGCATCTTTAACTTTAGCTAAATTAACTTTTGCCTCATCCAGAACAGTCTGCATTAATTTTTGTTGTTCCGCACCCTGCATTTGCACAAGAGCTACTTCAGTCGCATCAATACCTTCTTCAACCTCAATGGATGAGACAGCTTTAGCGGTGGATACTTCACTCAATGAATTTTCAACAGCAATCATTGCCGCAGCAACATCCATTAACTCTGCTTGTTCTGCAGTCGTTGTGCCACTAACAATACTACCTATAACTTCGGCTTGTTTAAGAACAGCTTCTCGTTGCACACCCAGGTTTAGCATTGCGAGAGTGTCTGCCATTTGTCTCAAGGAAGTTTGAACATCGCCAAGTACTGACAGATCTTTATCGTCAGCACGGACAAACACATCAAGGTTGTCTTTAACTTTATTAATGTCTTCAATAATAACTGAAGACACTGTTTCCATTAAGGCTGCATTAGGTGCCGTTAAGTCAGCACGCGCTTGTTCTACTACCTGAGTATCAGGCATTATATCTTTAAGATTGAATGCTTCTTTAATATCTTTTGTAGACTGACCTGATGTAGTTGATGAGGCAACATAATAAAGCAGATTTTTTTCCAGCTCTTCTGGAGGTACTTCATCAAGCGCCAGCTCACCCTCATCAATAATTTTTTTAATTTGACGATCGACATGCCCTAATAACATTTTGACGGCAACACTTGTATCAACACCATCATCTATTAAACTTTCAACTAATCCATTAGTAATCCAGAAAACACGTCTTGCTTCATCAGACTCAGCTGCCTGAGTTAATCTGGTTATAACATCAGCAATTTTTTGCAGACCAGCTTTGGGATTTTTATTTTGAAACCAGGCTAGTAAACCAAGGTGATAATTATGCCGTAACTTACGTGCAAGAGTAGGCAAGCCCCCTTCTTCACCACTTACTGTGAAATCTACTGCAGGAGCATCCACGCTTAAATCAGGTGTAAATAATGCACCTTCACTCAGCAAGGCTTCATTTCTTGCAGCACGTATGTCATTTAGCAAAGGCAATAGCACCACAGGCATATCGGGATTGCCTGCTAACAGGTGCTCAAGGTAATCAGGCACCTGTAAAATTCCACGCATCAATGTTTCATAAGCGTCGTTTTTATTATTTACATTATCATCAAAAATAGCTTGTGAGAGCTTTTCCATTTCCTCAACAGCTAAAGACGCACCATGTAACTCCACCATTTGCAAAGTTCCATGAACCTGGTGCAAGTAGTTAATGCAAAAACGCATTTGTGATTCATCTGCAGTATCTTCGACATAAGCTTCAAGTGAAGTTTGTGCTTGCTTTAAAGTTTCATCAATTTCAGACTTAACCCATTGCAAAGTATTTGCATCTACGATACTCATGCGTCATACCTCAACTCTTGAATATTATCAAGCTGAGTATAATTACGTTGAAAAGCTAACACGCCATCAGATTCCATAGAATTTATTTCAGGATGTTGCCAACCCGTTATTTCACCTGCACCTAAAATTAATAATCCACCAGGTACAAGATGTTCAACAAGCTGATCTAGAATAATTAAACGTGTTTCACGTTTAAAATAAATAAGCACATTTTGGCAAATAATGATTTCCATGTTGCCAACAGAACTATTGTTAATATTAATTAAATTAAGGCGATTAAAACAAATCCGCTTACGCAAAGATTTATTAACAAGGTAGTAGTCTTCACCTACTTCTTCGATATAACTCTCAATGTATTCAGGGGGAACGTTCTTGAAACGATTTTTATGGTAAACAGCCTTTTTTCCCACAGCTAAAGCATCATGACTAATATCTGAGGCAGTAACAGCCAAATAACATTTTTCATTTTTATCAGTTATGTATTTATCTATAAACATCATCAAACTATAAGGTTCTTCACCTGTCGCACAACCAACGCTCCATATATGAATGTTGGCATTATTCTTTTCAAAATCCAGCTTTTCAAGATAAGCCTGTTTAATAAAAGACAATGCCTGAGTATCACGAAAAAAACGTGTTTCATGTACTGTGAGTCTATCAACCAGTGTTTCCCACTCAACACGTCCTGCTTTACCATGGGTTACATAAGCAAAATAACTTTTATATTCATTTATTCCCAGCTCTTGCATACGAATCGAAAGCTTTGATAATAAAAAACTTTTGCGTAACTCCGGTAAAGTAATTCCAGTTCGTTCTTCAAGCAAAGTGAGCCACAACGCATACTCTTCATCACTCATTGACATCAGTTCATTCAACTGCCATCGAGTTTCGGGCACTTTGTTCTCCTGAGCTTGAATCACTAACAGGTTCTCATGACCACATAACTTCGTAATAAAATTGAAGGCTATGGCTATGACAGCAACTTATAAACGGAAACCAGCAACTGAGCCACGCAATTCGTTTGCTAATTCAGCAAGATTACCAATCGATGCTGCAGTCTCATTGGTACCTGCAGATGTCTGAGTGGTAATTTCCTGAATAACATTCATGGTGTCAGAAATATTAATAGCCGCACTTGCCTGTTGTTTTGCTGAATCAGAAATTGTTCGAATAAGTTCAGCTAAGTGAGTTGATACACTTTCTATTTCTTCAAGTGATTGACCCGCATCCTGTGCCAGTTGCGCACCTTGTACTACTTCAGAGGTACTTTGTTCCATTGAAGCCACCGCTTCATTGGTATCTGTCTGGATTGCTTTTACCAATGCTTCGATTTGTCGTGTTGCATCAGCTGAACGTTCCGCGAGTCGTTGTACTTCATCGGCAACAACCGCGAAACCACGACCGGCTTCACCCGCCATGGCTGCCTGAATGGCCGCATTTAATGCCAGGATGTTAGTTTGTTCCGCGATATCATTGATTAGTTCAACGATGTCACCGATTTCCTGTGATGATTCGCCCAGTCGTTTAATCCGTTTAGATGTTTCCTGAATTTGCTCACGGATGGTATCCATACCATTAATGGTTTTTTGTACCGCATCTGCGCCTTTGTTTGCTATACCAACCGATTTATCCGCTTCATCAGCCAGCTCGCCAGCGTGATTAGATACCGCTTCAATTGATACTGCCATTTCATTAATCGCAGCACTGGCTCCGGTAATTTGTTGTGCCTGATGATCACTTGCTTCAGCAAGATGAATAGCGGTTGCCTGAGTTTGTTGTGCTGCTGATGATACCTGCTGAGTTGTATCATTAATTGACGTTACTAGTGACCGTAGTGCGTCAATGGTATAGTTGATAGAATCGGCAATCGCACCCGTGATGTCTTCGGTTACTGTTGCGCTTACGGTTAAATCGCCATCAGCCAGATTACCCATTTCATCCAGTAAACGTAAAATGGCTTCCTGATTTCTTGTATTGGTTTCCTGAATAACAACCCGTGATGACTCTGTTTCCATTAACTGATGTTTAGAGTCACGGAAATATATTACTGCTAATAACACGATCAAAACGAGAGAAAGTAAACCTAAAAGAGTCACAACAGTCTGTGCAATACGGTCGCCAAATGTTTCCTGATAAGCCGTTGATAAAGATTCAATCTGCCCTAACAATTTTGCTGAAGTATTAAGTACATTTTCTGCTGCATCTGATACCTGAAACATTTCCGGTGAACGTTCAAGAATAGCACCAACCTGGTTACGTAATTCTTTAAATAAAGCTCGTACCGCTTTTAGCTTTTCACGAGATTCAGGATGAGTAATACGTTTAATTCCCAGGTTACGATTACCCCGCAACATATCTTCTACTACCCGTCCAAACAATGCCGCATCTCGACCAAACCGATCGGCTGCTGTAATTGCTTCTTCACCACCGTCTAGTACACGGTTAACGTTACTGGAAATACGCTGGGTTAACATCAACTGACGTGTTGCAATATAAATCTGATCCGGTGGCGCGCCCTGTTCAGCCATAATAGTTACAACTTCATCGGACACAGCTAACAGATTAGGAATTTGTTCATTAATTGCCCCGATCAAGGAACGCATATTGGTTACAACTTCACGACGATTGAGAATAGTATCAATACTGAGTTTATAGTTACGCCAGGTATCCTCAAGCTCAGTCATCATACCAAGACCGGCAGCCTCACTAATATGCCATTCCAGTGTTTCATCAAATTCATTACGATCTTTTTGTAATGGCGGAAAGGCTTTGATGTCGCCACGTGCAGCCTGTGATGCAAGTTTTGCCAACTGCTGTGAAAGTACACGTTGATCACCAATTCGGTTAATGTATTCGCGATCTTTTGCTTCCTGAATAACAATAAAGCTATAGGCTACACCCATCACAATAATTGTCGTTATCAACAATACAATTAAGTACACCATTAATCGGCCTGAACTTATGCCAGAAAATAGGTCTTTGCTACTGAGCTTCATGATTAACTCCTACCGTCGACAAATTTTATTGTCACTAAAAAAATACTAACTACAGTTTATTTTATATTATTAATCCCGTAGCCCTTTAAAAACAACATACCTGAAATATATTGTTAATCTAACTAAATCTTTCTAAGCACTTCGTACAGCAACCTGTAAAAACCCGGGATCTGCTGCTAAATTATCCATGTTGAAAATACCCCAGTGCATATTTCCTTTACGGAAAGCACCCTGTAAATATTTTTTCAAATTATCTGAAACTTCAGGTACATTTTCAGTACGCTCTTCTTCAAAAAAATGTCGCATCCCAAAAACTTCATCTACCATCAAACCCGATACAAACTCACCTTTTTTAATCAATATTATGCGAGTTTTCCGTCCTGTCTGTATCGCTTCACCATCAATAAAATCCCGTAAATCCATAATAGGTAACAACATGCCGCGAATATTAGCGATACCTTTAACCCAGGAAAGAGCACTAGGAACGCGTGTCATTTCAGGTGAAACCAAAATTTCATCAACTTCTTCTAATTTTGATAATAAGTAAGTACTACCAAGTCTGAACCCCACTCCAGACCAGGTTCTTCTAACCTCAATTTGCTGTGGCAAACCTAATGCTTTTGTGCGACTCCTGAACTCAATGTCCTGAAGTATTGCATAGGGTTTAGAAACAACAGTCATAAATCCATTAACCTTTCACTTATAAAATAGTGTTGATTTTTTCTATTAAAACAGCTTCATCAACTGGCTTTGTTATGTAGTCTTTAGCACCTTGGCGCAAGCCCCACATTTTATCGGTCTCTTGATCTTTTGTCGTGACGATAATTATAGGAATATTTTCTGTTTCTGGTGCTTTGGTTAAAGCTCGTGTTGCCTGAAAACCATTCATGCCGGGCATTACAACATCCATCAAAACAAGATCCGGTTTTTTTGCTTTTATTTGTTCAATTCCCGCTTCTGCATTATCGGCTGAATCCACTGTGTGGCCATTTTTCTCAAGCATTGCTTTGAGGACATGGACTTCTGTTGGTGAGTCATCCACGATATATATATAAGCCATTCGTTTTCTCCTGATTCCTAAATCTTACGTCTTAAGTTTTACATTAATACTCTGATTATTTTACAAACTCTCAGAGATAATTACGTACTAATCCAATACAAGTTGCTGAATTGCACTCAGTAATTCATCTTTAGTAAATGGTTTTGTCAGATATTGTTCTGATCCCACAATACGACCACGAGCTCGATCAAAAAGACCATCCTTACTTGATAACATAACAACCGGTGTATTTTTAAATACTTTATTATTTTTAATAAGTGCTGTCGTTTGATAACCATCTAACCGCGGCATCATAATATCAACAAATATAATATCCGGTTTATGATCCGCAATTTTCGAAAGCGCTTCAAAACCATCAGTTGCAGTAAAAACTTCGCAACCTGCTTTTTTCAATAGTGTCTCCGCAGTTCGACGAATTGTCTTACTGTCATCAATCACCATTACTTTCAGATCCTGAAATCCATCACTCATTGTTTGTTCTGCCAACATCTTAATATGCACCTAACCATATGATTATATTCGCTTTTATATTTTTATTCAAAAATATGCAAACTATGTCACATTTAGTTAACATATTTAACACAGATTTTAATTATATTCCATAAGTATTTATAATCTATAGAATATTTGGATTTCAACTTCGTTTATCTTGCTTACAATAAGACGTACTAATAGTCTGCATTCTAATCCATAAAAATGCATAAATACCAGCTAAAAAAGTAACAATTAACACTACATGCTCGTTTTATTTAAATACTCATTACCAATTATCGGCAGAAACTTAACCAACTTAAGAAAATATCACCATGACCTAATGATAAACTAGAGGTATAGTGCGCTAATGGAACAGCCTTTTATTCATAAAACAGTAAGAATTAGTCTATGTCACTAAAAATTGGTGTTGTGATGGATCCCATTGGGAGCATCAATTTCAAAAAAGACAGCACCTTAGCCATGTTACTCGAAGCTCAATCACGCGGTTGGCAGCTTTTTTATATGCAGCAACCTGATCTCTATATTGCACATGATGTTGCGCGCGCACAAATGAAACCTTTAAAAGTTTTTAATAATGCAGAAAACTGGTATCAATTAAACACTGCAGAAGATCTTGCGCTTGATTCACTCGATGCTATTTTGATGCGTAAAGATCCACCTTTTGATATGGACTATATATATAGTACTTATATTCTTGAAAAGGCAGAAGCAAAAGGCACGCTAATCATCAACAAGCCGCAAAGCTTACGCGATGCCAATGAAAAACTATTCACTAATAACTTTTCTCAATGTATGCCGCCCACCCTGGTTTCATCGCAAACAGAACATATCAAAACGTTTTATCAAGAACATAAAGATATTATTCTCAAACCGTTAGATGGCATGGGAGGGGCTTCAGTCTTTCGCATTAAACCCGGTGACTCAAACCTCAGTGTGATTATTGAAACACTGACTAAACATGGAACGAGATTGACCATGGCACAGCGTTTTATCCCTGAAATCAAAAAAGGAGATAAACGTATTCTTTTAATAAATGGTGAGCCGATACCTTATGCATTAGCACGTATTCCGGCTAAGGGTGAAACTCGCGCCAACCTTGCCGCTGGTGGTGAAGGTGTCGGTATTGAACTCACCAAGCGTGATCGCTGGATCTGCGAACAAGTTGCACCACTTTTAAAAGCCAAAGGTTTAATCTTTGTTGGCATTGATGTCATTGGCGATTATCTTACCGAAGTTAATGTCACTAGCCCAACTTGTATTCGTGAACTTGATAAGCAATATAATATTAATATCAGTGCAATATTAATGGACTGGATTGCAGAACAGCGATCTGCATAAAAGGATAAAGGTATATAGTGCGATACATTTATTTAAAACGTATTATAATTTTAGTTACTATTGTAGCTTTTGCCGGCATTACCAGTTCTTGCCAGCAACAAAACCGCGAATACCACGATGATTTTTTAGTTTTTGGCACTATTATTAATGTCACTTTGCTCGATGTTGATAATAAAACGGCCCAGGACTCTTTTCGCTATATTCGTGAAGATCTTAAAGTAATGCATCGAGTCTGGCACGTCTGGGAACCTGGCTCGTTAATGCGTATGAATAAACTACTTGAGCAGACAGGTGAGTTTTCCGGTGCACCAAGTGTGTTAGAACTTCTTCTTGTTGCAAAACATTTAGCCATCAAAAGCCAGCATTTGTTTAACCCGGCCATTGGTAAATTAATTGCTTTATGGGGTTTTCATAGTCATAAGCAACCTGGAATACAACCTTCAAAACAGTCTATTCAGGAACTGCTAAAACAAAACCCTACCCTGCTTGATATTAAAATTAAGGGCATCAGGGTAAGTAATAGTAATCCTGCTGTAAAAATCGATCTCGGTGGTATAGCAAAAGGCTTTGCCATTGATCGTTTACTCCGCTATCTGAAACAACGAGGCATCCATAACGCACTCATTAATACTGGCGGTGATCTCAAAGTTATTGGAAAACATGGCGATCGTCCCTGGAAAATTGCGATTCGCAATCCACGTTTTAATCCCGACAATAAAAACACAGTTGATTCTTCAAAAGAAATCGTTGCTTCACTTGAACTTTATGATAATGAAGCTGCATTTACCTCTGGTGACTACGAGCGTTATTTTAAAAATAAAGGAAACAACGATAAGGATAAGGACAAACACTTCCACCATATTATTGATCCCAGAACAGGTTATCCCGCTATAGGAACACAATCAGTAACTGTATTACATGAAAATGCTAGCACCGCAGATGCCGCAGCAACCGCTCTTTTTGTAGCTGGCCCAAAACAATGGATTGAAATTGCAAAAGCAATGAATCTCAAATATGTTTTACTCATTGATGAAAACGGCGATATTCATATTTCATCCGCGATGAAGAAACGAATAAAATTTGAACAGAATCGTAAGATTGTTGAACAGGCTGAGTTATAATTTTACTTTAATGAATAAAATTAATTCCAATTTATCAAGACATGAATAGTCAAACAGTAAATCCAGCCACCGTTACGCAAAGTGACCGCATGAGTTTGACCATCTTTTTTGCCCTGGCTATTCACGCAATATTAATTCTGGGTATTAGTTTTGATTTAATGGACAACAACAATGATGTCATCACAACAATGGAAATAACATTAGTTCATCAACGCTCTGATGAAGAACCCGAGGAAGCTGATTATCTTGCTCAGGCGAATCAACTCGGTGGTGGTGCCCAGCAAAGTAAAAGCCGGCCAAGCAGTCCTTTTTCTAATCCACTTCCTATACCTGAAAAAGGCTTTGCACCCAACAGTCGTCGTGCTATGTCGCCACCGCCCATTAAAGAAGCTCAAAAACAAACTGAAATTATGAGTGTTGATCAATCAAATAAACGTATCAACAGCCAAAAATTAAAAGAAGAAACCCCAATCACCACAAAAAGTTTAACCGCCGCACAACTTTTTGAACGCAGCCAGCAAATTGCTAAATTGAGCGCAGAAATTAATAAATTAAAAGAAGCATACCAACAAACCCCAAAACACACGTGGGTACATGGTGCAAATGCCAAGAAGTATCGTTTTGCAAGTTATATGGATGCATGGCGTGCCAAAGTAGAACGCATTGGTAATCTCAATTACCCTGCCATCGTAACCAGAAAAAAACTTAACGGCAGTTTGTTACTCGATGTTGCTATTAATCCTGATGGCAGCATTCATTCTGCACGCATCACTCGTTCTTCCGGTTATCGTGAGCTGGATCAGGCCGCTTTACGTATAGTAAATATGTCAGCCCCGTTCCCGCCTTTAACCAAAGACATCCTTAAAGACACAGATATTTTACATATTCCAAGGGTTTGGCGTTTTCAAAATGACAGCCGCTTACAAACTTCAACACAATAATATTTCTACGTCATTGCGAGCAAAGACATTAAATGTTACTTGCTATAACCTTCTGTGTCATTAATACTTTAATTATCATGGCTAGCCAAAAAATATCAGACACATTTTCACTCACAAATCATTTCATTATTGCAATGCCAACATTGAATGATCCTAATTTTGAAAAAAGTGTCAGTTACATTTGTGAGCACAATAACGAAGGCGCGATGGGAGTAGTCATTAATCGCCCTCTGGATCTCACCTTTGCTGATCTCTGTGATCAACTTGAAATTGAAATCACTGATACGGATACCGTAGCTTACCCTATTTTTGATGGTGGCCCGGTCGAAACAGAACGCGGCTTCATTTTGCACACACCTGTCGGTGAATGGGAAAGTACGCTCATGGTGTCAAAAGATGTTGGTTTAACCATGTCGCAAGACATTATTCAGGCTATTGCTGAAGGTTATGATTCTGATAATAAACCACCTGAACACTTTATAATTACTCTTGGCTATGCCGGTTGGAGTGAAGATCAAATAGAAGATGAAATTGCAGAGAATGTCTGGTTAAACGTACCTGCCTCTAAGAGCATATTATTTCAAACGCCGATTGAACAACGTTGGGCTGCTGCTGCTGCATTATTAGGTATTAATTTACAACAACTCTCAACCGATATTGGGCATGGCTGATTTAAAGTGAGCTTGAACAAAGGTCAGCGTACCCTGCTTGGTTTTGATTTTGGCACTAAGCGCATTGGCATTGCTATCGCACAAGAGATTACCGGCACAGCTAATCCACTCACAACTGTGACAGCCATTAAACATAAACCGGACTGGGAAAGCATTTCCAGAATTATTACCGAATGGCGACCAGATCTATTAGTGGTAGGCTTGCCTCTGCACATGGATGGTTCAGAACAACCCATGACTCAAGCGGCGAGACGTTTTTCAAACCAGCTTAATGGCCGTTACCAAATCCCTGTTGCACTCATGGACGAGCGGTTAAGCTCAAATGAAGCGGAAAGCATCTTAAATGAACAGTCGGGTTTCCGCTCAACAGTATTCCAAGATAAGGCACAAATTGATATGATATCAGCCCAGCTAATCCTGCAAAGCTGGATGTCACTGCAAAAAAATGAAGCGGCACAACAACAAACGGATAAATAAAGACTAATGACAGAGCGTCCGCAAAATCAAGACCTCGATATCATCGATACATCCGCCCTACTGGATACCTTATCCAGCGAATTACGTAATCTGTTACAAAGCCGCAATATTGAAAATCCTGTGATGATCGGCATTCACACTGGCGGTCTTTGGGTTGCTGAAGAATTACATAAAAGCTTAAATATTAAACAACCACTTGGTGCATTAAACATCACCTTTTACCGTGATGACTTCACACGTATTGGCATGCATCCACAAGTACAGCCATCAAACTTGCCTTTTAATGTTGACGACCAGCATATTATTTTAGTTGATGACGTTCTTCATACCGGACGCACTATTCGCGCTGCATTAAATGAAATCTTTGATTACGGCAGACCTGCATCAGTCATACTTGCCGTGCTTGTTGAACGGGGCTGCCGTGAACTTCCTGTTTCAGCTGATGTTGCCGCCACTCAGATTAAGTTAGAAAAAAACCAACATATCAAACTTAGTCGCGCCGATAGTAATAATGGTTCAGATAAACGGCTAACCCTCTCAATAGAGGAGGCTAAATGAAGCAGCATGATATTCAGTTAGATTCCGATGGCAAGTTACGCCATTTTTTGACCATTGAAGGTCTTAAAAAACAAATGCTTTTGGATATTTTAGACAATGCAGAAAATTTTTCCTCTGTCAGTAATCGGCAAGTAAAGAAAGTCCCTTTATTAAGAGGTAAAACCATTGCAAATTTATTCTTCGAAGCCAGTACACGCACACGAACCACTTTTGAACTGGCTGCAAAACGTTTATCAGCCGATGTCGTCAATATCAATATCAACACATCAGCAACCACCAAAGGCGAAAGCCTGTTAGATATGCTGCATAACCTCGAAGCTATGCAGGTTGATATGTTTGTCGTGCGTCATAACAGCAGTGGAGCTGCACATTTTATTGCACAACATGTTGCGTCGCATATTAGTGTTATCAATGCTGGAGATGGTAGTCATGCTCATCCAACTCAAGCCATGCTGGATATGTTTACTATTCGTCGGCATAAACAGAACTTTACAAAACTGACTGTTGCTATTGTTGGTGACATCATGCACTCACGGGTCGCCCGTTCCCAAATTCACGCTTTAAATATACTCGGTGTACCTGAAATCAGAGTCATTGGACCGCAAACAATAATCCCAAAAGAAGCAGCACATCTTGGCGTCCATGTTTATCACGATATACATCTGGGTTTGCAAAATGCAGATGTCGTTATCATGTTACGTCTGCAACGTGAACGTATGGAAGGTGCATTGTTACCCAGTGAACACGAATACTTTCACATGTTTGGTTTAACTGAAGAAAAACTGAAGCTCGCAAAACCTGACGCAATTGTTATGCACCCTGGCCCCATTAATCGTGGAGTTGAAATTGAATCCAGTGTTGCCGATGGCCCACAATCTGTCATTCTCGAACAAGTTACGCATGGTATATCTGTACGTATGGCAGTTATGTCGATGGCACTTGGCCGTTCTTCACTTGCAGAAGGGGGGCAAAACTAATGCGCATTAAAATAAGTAACGGCTTAATTATTGACCCTGCCAATAACGTTGAAACAAAACATGACATTTATATTTCAGAAGGTCGTATTGCTGCCATAGGAAAACAGCCTGATGGTTTCACGTTTGATCAAACCATTGATGCAAGTGATTGTCATATCATTCCAGGGATTGTTGATTTACGTGCACGCTTAAGAGAACCAGGCCAGGAAAACAAAGGTACTATCGCAAGTGAAACACGTGCCGCAGCCTCAAGCGGAATCACCACCTTATGTATACCACCCGATACCACACCCGTTATTGATACCACCTCAGTGATTGAGTTAATTCATCAACGTGCAGATGAAGCGGGTTACGCAAAAGTTGTCACACTTGGGGCGCTGACTGCAGGACTCAAGGGCGAACAACTCAGTGAAATGGCTCTACTAAAGAAGTACGGCAACTGTGTCGGTGTCAGCAATGCCTTATCACCTGTCACAAATAATTTAATCATGCGCCGCGCAATGGAGTATGCCGCCAGTTGTGGTTTAACCATATTCCTACATGCTGAAGATGAAGGTTTGGCTGGAAACGGCTGTGCTCATGAGGGCGCTATCAGTACACGCCTTGGTCTGCCCGGCATTCCCGAAACAGCAGAAACCAATGCTATTTCACGCGATTTATTACTCATAGAGCAAACGGGAGTACATGCTCATTTTTGTCATGTCTCCAGTGCCCGTGCTGTGCAAATGATTGCACGTGCTCAATATGATGGTTTACCGGTTACTGCCGATGTCACTGCGCATCATTTACACCTTACAGAAATGGACATTGGTTTTTTTAATAGTAACTGCCATGTACGCCCGCCTCTACGCACCCAACGTGATCGTGACGCCTTAGTGGATGCACTGGCAACAGGAAACCTGAATGCAATTTGCTCAGACCATGAACCACATGATGCCGATGCAAAACTTGCACCCTTTGCAGAAACTGAAGCAGGTATCAGCGCATTAGAAACTTTATTACCACTAGCGTTACGTTTAACTGAAGAACTTTCACTTAGTGACGTAATTAATCGTCTCACTGTGCAACCTGCAAAAATACTTGGCATCGATGCCGGCACACTTTCAATTGGTGAAAAAGCAGATCTATGTATCTATAACCCGGAAACAAACTGGATAATGAAAACAGAAAACATGCTAAGTGCGGGTCACAATACACCGTTTGAAGGGTGGGAATTTAAAGGTAAAGTTACGCATACATTACTAAATGGAAAAATTGTTTTCACAAATAGTGAGAAGCCAGATAGCTAGCAGCGTTCACCCTCCATTATAATAATGTTGAGGGGCACGACGAAAAACTAATTCAAAATGCTCATGTACTCATCGTACACTCCGCTTTTTCATTAATTTTTGCCTTGCTCTCTGACTTCTCACTATCCGTGATATTTTTAATAGGTGGCCTATCATTACGAGAAGTTTTTATCTTATTTTTCATAATCACGAAAATATAAGACAAACACGATAAATATGGAATGGAATAGAAGGAGTCAAATCATGACCGTAGCGAACCACATAACTAACAAATTAAAAAAACATGAAACATAGAAATACAATTTTTGTTGAAGACTGCGAAATATTAACGCACACCGCCTATGATGGAGATCAATACATCATGCGAGTGCATGCCCCTAAAATTGCAAAAAATGCCAAACCTGGCAGCTTTGCACATTTAACTGTTCACCCACTTCGCCCAATGCGCCGTCCTGTTTCAATTATGCGTGTTAGCAAAGATTTAGGCTGGGTAGACTTTTTATATAAAAAATTGGGTGAAGGTACTGCATTGCTTGCTGAACGTGAAGTTGGTGAAAACATTAATATCATGGGGCCTATTGGTAAAGCCTTTGAAATAAAACCTGAATATAAACGACCCTTACTCATTGGTGGTGGAGTTGGAATGCCACCCATGGTGTTCATTGCAGAAGCTTGTAAGCAACAGGGTGGTTATGAACCCTTTGTAATCTTAGGTTCAGAAGTACCCTTTCCATTTACAACAAAACCATCTGCAATAATGGTACCCGGTATTCCTGATGGTGTTATTGCTGCAATGCCGTTACTTGATGACTGGAATATCGCTTCACGTCTTGCCAGCTTACAAGGTTATGCGGGTACTTATGAAGGCTATGTTACCGACCTTGCCCGTCTCTGGTTAAAATCTTTAACGGACGAACAGCGCAATGAAGTAGAAATATATTCCTGCGGGCCACACCCCATGCTGGAGGCTGTCGCCAAACTGGCAAAAGAATTTGATCTGCCCTGCCAGGTATCACTTGAAGAGTTTATGGCGTGTGCTGTCGGTGGCTGTGCCGGTTGTGTTGTTGCAGTAAAAACAAACAATGGTATTGCCATGAAACGTGTATGTGTGGATGGACCGGTATTTGATGCTTATACTGTTTTTTCTTAAAGTATCAAAGTAATAACTAATTAAGTAAAAATAATATTTAATTTGTTAATTTGTTTTAACTTCACTTTAGCTAAAGTAACTAACAAATCAAAATATATATTTATTCTAGTAGATTTATCTCGCTCTACAACCGCTATTTATTTCTATTAATGTAACGTACAAAATATTTTTCCAGTTCAACTAAAAATAAAACAGAAGAAGAGACAAGAAAAATAACTAACCATATATCAAAACCAATCGCTGTCGTACCAAATAATGATTGTAGTGGTGCAAGATAAGTAAAACCTAACTGTAAAATAATTAGTATAACTATCGCAACTAGCACATAACGATTGCCTGTCAATCCTTGCCAGTTAATGACTGAAGCAGTGATATATCGAGAGTTAAATAAATAAAAAATTTCGAACATCACCAGGGTATTTACTGCAACTGTACGAGCATGTTCTATGCTGACACCTTGCTCCATTTCCCAAAGAAAAAGTCCAATTGTTCCTGTCATCAAAATAACGGAGACAAACACGACTCGCCAAATAAGAAGTGGTGTCAGTATTGCTTCGTGCGCATTACGTGGTGGCCGCTGCATTACTTTTTGTTCAGGAGGTTCAAATGCAAGTACAAGAGCCAGGGTAACTGTTGTCACCATATTTACCCAAAGTATTTGCACGGGTGTTAACGGTAGTTGTTGAAAACCAAATAAAATAGCGGCAAGTATAATTAATGACTCACCTCCACTACTTGGTAAGATAAAAAGAATCGCCTTTTTAAGATTATCAAAAACAGTACGACCTTCTTCTACGGCATGTATAATTGATGCAAAGTTATCATCGGCCAGTACCATTTCTGCCGCTTCCTTGGCTGCTTCTGTACCATTATGCCCCATAGCAATTCCAACATCAGCACGTTTTAAAGCGGGCGCATCATTAACACCATCTCCCGTCATTGCCACAATCAAACCGTGTTCCTGCAACAGTTTTACCAAACGTAATTTATGTTCAGGATTTACACGCGCATAAACATCAACATCCTGCACACGTTGCCATAACTCATGATCATTCATTGCTTCAATTTCCTGACCGCTAAGAACATCATCTGCATTCGAAAGTTTCAGTTGCTTTGCAATAGCACGTGCAGTAGCACCATGATCACCTGTGATCATCTTCACTCGAATGCCAGCACTATCACAAGCTTGTACTGCTTCAATCGCTTCCTCACGAGGCGGATCAATCAAGCCAAACATGCCAAGCAATGTTAGATCATTTTCTACATCATCAAAATTTAGCTCCACCTGTTCAGAACCTACCGGCTTGACTGCAATAGCCAATACTCGCTGACCTTGCTCTGCAATTTCTTCAATACGATTTAGCCAGTAATTTTTATCCAACTGCTTATCGCCATTAAGCATTCGCTGACACGCACACATCTCTAAAACACGTTCGGGCGCACCTTTAAGAAAAATAAAATTATCACCGCTGTGACTATGATGTAGTGTCGCCATAAAACGATGTTCAGATTCAAAGGGGATAAGATCTGTGCGAGGATATTGTTTAACTTCAGTCTCCAGATCAAGACCGACCTTTAAACCTGAGACGAGCAATGCACCTTCCATCGGATCACCATGAACAAGCCACTCATCATTTTTTTGTTCTAACGAGGCATCATTACAAAGCATTGCCGCCCACACCAGTCCCTGTAAAAGCGGTCTTTCTTCTGCCAACACCTTCCTTCCCGACATCGATATTGCGCCGTGTGGATCGTAGCCCGTACCCGCTAACTCAAACATATTCTCAGCCGTAGCAATATTACGTACTGTCATTTCATTGCGGGTCAGAGTGCCGGTTTTATCGGTACAAATTACCGTAACCGCACCAAGCGTTTCGACTGCAGGTAATTTGCGAATGATGGCATTGCGCCGAGCCATGCGCTGAACACCAATAGCCAACGTGATGGTCATAATGGCAGGCAAGCCTTCCGGTATCGCTGCCACCACCAGGCTAACAGCAGCAAGAAACATTTCAGTGACGGTATAATCACGAACGAATGAGCCAAAAAAAATGGTTAAAATGGCAAGAACCAGAATAGCTATAGTAAGCCCACGCCCAAACTGTGCTATTTGACGTAATAATGGAGTTGTCACCGATTCCACTTCTGAGACCAGTGTACTGATGTGACCAATCTCTGTTTGAGCACCTGTTGCAACGACCACTCCAGCAGCCTGACCATGAGTAACAAGTGTGCCGGAATAAGTCATGCAAAGGCGATCACCTATCACACTGTGAGCTGCAACAGAATCAATTGTCTTTTCTACCGATATCGATTCACCGGTAAGCACTGACTCCTGAATTTGAAGTCCTTTAGCACGAATCAAACGACAATCCGCCGGTACCTTATCACCAGATTGCAGAAAAACAACATCACCCGGTACCAAAGCCTCTGCCTGAATGGTTATTTGTCGTCCACCACGCAACACCATTGCAGTCAGAGAAAGCATTTGCCGAATTGCCTTCAGTGCATTCTCGGCTTTACCTTCCTGTATAAATCCAATTACAGCATTAAGAATTACCACACCGATAATCACGCTGGTATCCACCCAATGCCCCAGCATCGCGGTGACAATACATGCAGCAATTAACACATAGATCAATACATTATGAAATTGACAAAGAAAACGAAATAGTGGACTACGTGTCGCCGGCTCAGGAAGTCGGTTCGCGCCGTGTTTAACAAGCCTTTTATTTGCCTCTTCTATTGATAAGCCATCCGCTGTTGTCTGTAATAATTTATAAACTGTTTTAATACTTTCAGAGTGCCAGCTTTCAACTGCAGAAACTATTACTGTGGCTTGATATTTATGATTACTGATTATTTTTCTAACGACAAGAATGATTACCAGCAAAATACTAAATACTACCAGTACGAACAGGCTCTCATTAAAAGAAATATTAACAAAATCGTTCAATTCACTGACCCATGGTTTTATATAATATAAATTCAACAACAAAATTTATATTGAAGATATAATATTATAACAAAGAAGGTATCTGTTTTACTAAACCGGTATTATGAAAAAAATACTTTCGCTAGCTGAGCACTATTTGCGATACTACTTTCTTATACTGACTAATATTTTATTATACATCAATAACTTAATCGAATTTAAAGGCAGGATTAATAAAATAAATGGAGCTAAAATTCAATAGTTTTTATTTTTAATTAGATATTTATAGCTTAAAATGACTAACAATTTTGGTCATGTTTTTTGCAAAACCTGAAAGTTCATTATTTGCCACTGAGAGCTGACGGGTATTTTCAGTTGTTGTAGCCGATGCTTCATTAATAATACAAATATTTTTATTAATATCTTCTGCAACACTACTCTGTTCGGTTGCAGCACTGGCAATTTGTGAACTAAGATCAGAGATACTCACTACGGACTTAGTAATTCCATCTAATTTTATACCCGCTTCGGCTACTTGCGTAACTGTCTCGTTTGCACGAACACGACCTGCTTCCATAGAGCTCACAGCTTTACTCGCTGAAGTTTGTAAACGAGTAATCATTTCATCAATTTCCTGAGTCGATTGTTGCGTACGACTGGCCAATGTCCTTACTTCATCGGCTACAACGGCAAAACCTCTGCCTTGCTCTCCAGCTCGAGCCGCTTCAATAGCTGCATTCAGTGCTAACAAATTTGTTTGCTCTGCAATACCCCGAATTACATCAAGAATAGTCCCTATGCTTTCAGTATTACTTTCCAGTTCATGAAGAACATCAGCAGCCTGTTCAACATCTCCTGCAAGAGCATTAATCATTTCCATCGTTTTATTAACTACCACCTTACCATCTTGCGCTTCCTGATTCGCATCACCTGCGGCACTCGCAGTTGAAGAAGCATTATTCGCAACCTCCTGGGCGGTTGCTGCCATTTCATGCATTGCTGTGGCAACCAGGTTAATCCGGCTTAATTGTTGATCCATACTTTGTTCAGTTTCATGTGTCACAGTAGTAAGTTGTTCTACAGAATAAAACAGCTGACCTGAAGTATCACTGACATTACCCAGGATATCTTTTAAACTGTCTTTCATAAGGTTAATTCCATCAGCAAGTTGACCAAGCTCATTTGTATATTTGGTAACAAAAGGTTCATCCGATAAATTACCACTGGCAACCCGTCTGACTTCATGGCTTATTAATGGTAGAAAATTAATTACACCAAATAACACATAAAAAAGATAACCTAATATCCCTACAAAAATAGCCGAAGCAATTGCAACATACATATTTGATTGATCGAGTTTTTTATGTTGTAGCGATAAATTCAGGTTCGTTCTATCTGTTGCCTTTTTGAGTAATATGTCGACCTGACTGGCAATAGCTGCAGCAGCAGTATCAAAACTTTCCATCGCTTTATTACCACCGGCTGGACCATGATCAATATATGCCTGAGCCATGTTTTTACCTACTTCAAAATAGGTAGAGAACCTGGACTGCATATCATCAAGGAACTCTTTTGTATCCATGCCTTCAAGTAAACTTTGATCGTAATATTCCATATGCTGATCATTAAGGATTATTAATTCCTTAATTAACCCATAAAATATATCCGCATTATTTTTGGCCTCATCAAAACCATCATTAAGTCCATCCTGGCCACGAGTTGCACTTATATCAGTTAACCATTGCTGTACCTGGATAACTGAAAGTTTTACTTTATGTGCTTTATCTAATAGTGGAACATCAAAACTGGCAAAATTTCTGCTGGTCTGACTTATGTAGCTATTATTGGTAAAAATTATGCCTAATTCAAAAACTAAAATTATTATTGTTGCAATCGCAATGATTAAGAATTTTTTAGTTAATGACATATTTTTCATGACAGAACCTATGCTAAATATTATTTGATGAAGTCATATAACTATCGGTCAGCTCTATAAAATCTTTAAATTTCAAAACAAATACGCATAGCTTTATTACCCAAATGAAACCATCAGAGAATTTGCTTAATAAATACATTTATTAAATACGGCAAATGTTTTGAAGCTGAATAAAACAATCAAATTGTAGAGAAGAAATTGTTCCTCTTAATGGATGATAAACACGAATACAACATAGAGTTTAACCTGGTAATCGTGCTTATTTTACAGGGTTATTACGTGAAGGTAGCTGGCCATAATATAAATATACTATTTAAATAGTTATATTAAAAAAAGCATGAAACTTTTTCAGCAGGGGGGCATGTTTAACTTATTAGCTCATGCATTCCTCGTTATCAAAAGGGAATCTTATGGTGAAAGTAGATCCCTTGCCCAGCTCACTTTTCACATTTATAAAACCATGCAGAAGTGTAATAAAATGTTTACTAATAGTAAGACCAAGCCCTGTCCCACCATAAAGTCGAGTGGTTGAAATATCTGCCTGTGAAAAAGGTTCAAACAATAAGGTTAACTTATCCTCGGCAATTCCAATCCCTGTATCACTGATACAAAAATATATCCATTCTGTACCGTGTTCCTTAACTCGGCAAATACAAAGAGTAATTGTTCCATTTTTAGTGAATTTACAAGCATTACTTAATAAATTAAATAAAATTTGTTTTAACCTGGTTGAGTCTGTCCATAAATTACCGATATCTTTATTGAAATTAACATTTAAAGTATTGTGTTCTTTTTTTACCAATGGATTTATTGTTGATACAACATCTTCAATTAACTGAGCAATATTAACATCCTCATATTCCAGCTCCATTTTACCCGATTCAATTTTTGACAAATCAAGAATGTTATTAATTAATGCTAAAAGATGATTGCCCGCATTACTGATTTTTCTTAAGTCATTCGCATTTCTTTCATGTCCCTGCTCTTCTTCCTCTTCTTGTAACATCTCACTATAGCCAATAATGGCATTAAGCGGAGTACGCAGTTCATGACTCATATTAGCAAGAAACATACTCTTGGTTTGATTTGCAATGTCAGCCTGATTACGTGCTTTATTCACTCTTTTTTCCGTTATTTCCGATGCCAGACTAAAGAAATAAGTTAGCGCGGCAATAATGAAAATGAGAAAAAAACTATTTACAAAATAAAGTATTCGAATCAACTCTAATTCAAGCAATTCTACCGGGCTATGAGTATTTGCGTAGTGTTTTAGTGCTAAATAAGTAGTTGTAACAATTATAGCGAGGAAAAGTTTTTGAACATTTGTAGTACTGGGGTTATAAAAAAGCAGAGGTATGATAGCCAGTAAATAATAAAAAAAACCTGTTTCCCATCCAATAAAGTAAGTTGCAAGTGTAGCGTGAAGTATAATTTCAACGGATACAAAAATTGTACTAAGAGTGTGCTGACCTTTTCGATTGAGTATGTATGCAGATGTGAAAATTAATACACTTAAAACATTATAGTACATTAAGACAGTAGCATTTATTAAGTAGAAAAAGGGTATAAATGCAAGGTGTAAAAGAATACCTAAAAAAAACGAATAATTATTTGCTAAAAAAAAGCGGTAATTTGCATTATCAATTTTTCCGGTTTGGAATAAACGAGTAAGCATAAAATTAACTATAGGCCTTTTATAATAGCTTGCAATGAATTTTCTCTTACGATTATAACTAAATTACGACAGCAATTTATAAATATGAGCTCTGGGGCTATCCTCCAGGATAAAGAAATGAAGTATAAATCACTCTGTTTCCTGAATCGTCACGCCATCTAAAGAAGCAGCGAGAGAGTCAGCTCCCGCGCCCTTACTATCACCGAGTTTAATCATCAAGCGAAGTTCATTTGCAGAATCAGCATAGTTAATCGCATCTTCATAAGTAATCTGGCCTTGTTTATATAAATCAAACAATGATTGATCAAATGTTTGCATGCCCATATTTCGTGACTTGGCCATTAAACTTTTCATTTTATGAATTTCACCTTTACGAATTAAATCCGACATTAAAGGTGAATTAATCATAATTTCAGCAGATAAAACGCGACCTTGCCCATCTGGTGTTGGAATAAGTTGTTGCGCAATAAACGCACGGGTATTGAGTGACAAATCCATCAACAATTGATTTCGGCGATCTTCAGGGAAAAAGTTAATAATTCGATCCATTGCCTGGTTTGCATTATTTGCATGTAAAGTAGCTAAACAAAGATGGCCTGTTTCTGCGAATGCAATGGCATGATCCATTGTTTCACGGGTTCGAACTTCACCAATTAAAATAACATCCGGTGCCTGACGTAAGGTATTTTTTAATGCTTCCTCAAATGATTTTGTATCCAGTCCCACTTCACGCTGGGTTACAATACAACCTTCATGGTGATGAATATATTCAATGGGATCTTCAATGGTAATAATATGACCGGTTGAATTTTTATTTCTAAAGCCAATCATGGATGCCAGTGAAGTAGATTTACCGGAACCCGTTGCACCCACAAACATGATTAAGCCACGTTTAGTCATCGCGAGTTCTTTTAAAATTGCAGGTAACCCCAGCTCTTCCATTGTCGGAATGGTTGTTTCAATTTTACGTAAAACCATACCGGCATTATTACGTTGCATGAATGCGCTAACACGAAAACGGCCAATACCCGAAGCCGAAATAGCAAAGTTACATTCATTGTTTTCTTCAAATTCATTTTTTTGAGCAGGGGTCATGATTCCCAGAACAATTTCTTTTGCCTGAATTGGAGTTAATGTCGCTTGAGTGACCGGCGCAATTTTACCGTTCACTTTTAAACTTGGTGCTACACCAGCAGTGATAAATAAATCAGAGGCATTTTTGTGCACCATTAATTTTAACAGTGATTCAAACTCCATAACTTAAACCTTTTACTTAATTATAAATATGATATAAAAAATCATTCATAAAACAGCAAGCTATTTAATTAAATGCATCTTTAATCGTCGCTTTCATTTTAGCATCCTGTTTACTAACAATGCCTCGTGCCACCAAATCTTGCAGACATTGATCCAGTGTTTGCATGCCGATACTCTGACCAGTTTGAATCGCCGAATACATTTGAGCTACTTTATCCTCTCGAATCAAGTTACGAATCGCAGGAGTACCAATCATGATTTCATGAGCTGCAACTCGACCACCACCAATTTTCTTTAACAGTGTTTGAGCAATAACCGCGCGTAATGATTCTGATAACATTGAACGTACCATACCTTTTTCTGCTGCAGGGAATACATCAATAATCCGATCAATCGTTTTTGCCGCAGAGGTAGTATGCAATGTACCGAAAACCAAATGGCCTGTTTCAGCCGCAGTTAAAGCTAATCGAATAGTTTCCAGATCCCGCATTTCACCTACTAGTATAATATCGGGATCTTCACGCAAGGCTGATCGTAATGCTTCACTAAAACCTAACGTGTCACGATGAACCTCACGTTGATTCACCAGACATTTCTTACTTTCATGTACAAATTCGATAGGATCTTCAATGGTCAGAATATGGCCATATTCTGTATCATTCTTATAATCGACCATAGCCGCTAAAGTAGTCGACTTACCCGAACCGGTAGGACCCGTAACCAATACAATACCCCGCGGTACATCAGATATTTCTTTAAAAACAACAGGAGCATTAAGTTGTTCAAGAGTAAGAATTTTTGATGGAATCGTTCTAAATACAGCACCTGCACCACGATTATGATTAAATGCATTTACACGAAAACGAGCCAAATCAGGGATTTCAAACGAGAAATCGGTTTCCAGAAATTCTTCAAAATCTTTACGCTGCTTGTCATTCATAATATCGTACACCAAACTATGTACGGTTTTATGATCTAACGCGGGTACGTTAATTCGACGTATATCACCATCAACACGAATCATTGGTGGTAAATCAGCTGACAGATGCAAATCTGATGCATTATTTTTAACGCTAAAAGCAAGTAATTCAGTAATATCCATGATATCTCTTTATATTTTGTTATTTGTTACTACCAATATAACTTCTGCTTACATTTCAGTATATATCGGAAGACAGTATCATTTCTTAAGTCTTATCGACTAAAGTACAATCTCATTATGAATCACGCAAGTCAAAATACTATCGCACAAAATATTAAATCTATTCGGAGCCGGATTTGGCAAATCGAACAAAAATATGCTCGTTTACCTGGCTCAGTTCAATTATTAGCTGTAAGTAAAACCCGTCCAATAGAAGATGTTCGTACTGCTTTTAGCGAAAATCAGTCACATTTTGGCGAAAATTACCTTCAAGATGCTTTATCCAAGATAAGCGGTATTTCAGATCCCGCGATTAATTGGCACTTTATTGGCACAATCCAATCTAATAAAACCCGGCAAATCGCTGAAAATTTTAGTTGGGTACACACCATCGATCGTTTAAAAATTGCACAACGACTCAGCGAACAACGCCACCCCGAACATCCCCCCCTCAATGTTTGTATCCAGGTGAATACCAGTGATGAAAGCAGTAAATCTGGTGTCAACATTGAAGAAACCCTGGTTTTAGCCAAAGAAATTAGCTCATTGCCTCATATTCATTTACGTGGATTAATGACTATTCCTGCAGCAACAGGTAATTTTGAACAACAACGACAACCCTTTCGTTTACTGCATGAATTAAAAGAGGAAATACAGTCTCAAGGAATAGAACTGGATACTCTTTCCATGGGAATGAGCAACGACATGGAAGCTGCTATAGCAGAAGGCTCAACCATAGTGAGAATAGGCACTGCGATATTTGGGCAAAGAATCAGAAAAGATTAGCCACGAACGACTGCATGGACGCAGGAGGTACGAGCCCACGGATGGGCGAAGGTAGAACAATGCAGGAG
>VAPK010009923.1_pt1 | contig 43950 bp, 45 predicted proteins | sample 3395031 | NCBI WGS metagenome assembly VAPK01 (sample SAMN08290443, study PRJNA428436) | hydrothermal vent metagenome | isolation source: Deep-sea hydrothermal vent chimney 1 | place: Pacific Ocean: Juan De Fuca Ridge
CCAGTTATCTTCAACAATTGCACCAATAACTAATGACATTCTCGGTAAGAACTTTTCAGGCTCATTAAGTTCCAATTTAAGTCGCCAAATGTCCAGTTCTTTTTGGGATTTAATACCACTATGTGATTCAGCAACTTTGACTAAAACATTGCGAGTTAAAAAGGACAGACTTTCGTGTTCTTCATCGGTTGCGCGTAAGTCAACAACATACTGCGCAACAATGGCAGCAACGGCCGCACCGTCTGCTGTGGGAGGCATTTCATCGATTAAGTGGGTCATTACGGCAAAACTTGTTTCCGGACTGATAGGGAAACTGACTGCCAACCAAGCGGCCTGACCAAGTGCAATAATAGATGCCGGTTGCTCGGCCATGTATAAAACAACCAAGGCTTCAACGGCATCTTGCCAAGACTGGTGTTCAAGAAAAACATCAAAAGCCGTGCGTGCGATATTCCATGCTTCTTCACCACGTTTTAAGCCGACTAATGTTTCAGCCATATTAAGTTCAAGCAAGGCGCGGTCACGTGGGTGAGTTTGTTCAGGCAAATCATCAATGTGTTCTTTGTAAGTTATTAAACGTTGCTTTAGTAATTCATCGGTATTTTCACTGACGGTTTTAATGTTTGAATCGTTGTTATCCTGAGTACTCATAAGGTTAAACCTGACGTATTAAAAAAAACGTATTATACGGCTTGTTTATTCAACTACAAATAAATGCGGCTTCAAAAACTGCATAAATGATAAATATAAGCCATAATTTAAAGATAATAGCCAAAAAGGATGTGTGATGACCGATTATAATGTGATTCTGATTCGGTTGGGGCTGGCACTGTTCGCCGGTGCTGTTGTTGGGCTCGAACGTGCTTTTCATGGCCGGCCAGCCGGATTGCGAACTCATTCACTGGTTTGTATTGCATCGTCTTTGTTAATGCTGCTTACGACATACCAATGGGATTTATTAGCTGGTGTTCCGGTAGAGACCATTCGTATTGATCCCACCCGAATGGCTCAAGGTATTATGACGGGTATTGGTTTTCTCGGCGCCGGTGTCATTATGCGAGAAAAGTTAACCATTCGTGGCTTAACAACGGCTGCTTCAATTTGGGTGACGGCCGCGATTGGTATTCTGGTGGGAATGGGATTTTTCAGTGCTGCATTTTTTGCAACATTTATGACCTTAATTGTATTGGGTGGTTTTGGCTGGGTCGAACGAAAAATGCCAACACGACATTTTGGGCATTTTAAAGTCAGTTTTAAACGCAAAGACATCATGGAACGAGATACTTTGCTTCAATTTATTCATCTTTATAATGTTAAAGAATCGAATTTAAGTTTTGAGCTGAATAATGAAAGTCACTTATTTGATTACCAAATGACGATTTATGCCTACAATGCTAATGCGTTTTATCACTTATCGAATGCTTTAATGGAAAATGAAAAAATTAAAGAGTTTAGTATTATTCCTATCGGGGATTGATTTTTGTTTTCCAATTTTGAGGATATATAAATAATTTTATTTAACGGGTTTTTTCCCGGTAGAGAAAATAATATTAATATCTAGCCAAATACCTTTATCGGTTTTTAGTTTCTTAATTTCAGCTAGATGTTTAGCCCTAAATTTTGCAAACTGCATGGCATCAAGTTGGGTAACGAAGCCGCGTAAGGCACTATTCATAATAATATCCCACCAGTCATTTTCATTGGCTAGGTGGTAGCCTAGTTGTTCACTATGAATTTGAATATCGTTGTAGCCAGCTTGTTCAAGATAAGTTTCACAGGTTTGCATTTTACCTAAGCGTTCTTTTTGAGTGTCAACATAAACATCAAACTCACTTAGTTGTTCAATAAAGGTGGTCATTAAGCTACCAAACGAGCTGGCTTCAAAAGTTGTAAATATAAGGCGGCCATCAGATTTAAGAACGCGCAACCATTCTTTTAGTCCACCCAACATATCAGTTAAAAAAAATATTCCAAACCCACAACTGACAAAATCAAAATAATTACTTTTAAAGTCGAGTTTTTCAGCATCCATTTCATGTAGGTCAATATTGCTGAGTCCCAGCTTGTTTATGTTTTTAAATGCTTTATCTAACATGCCGCTAGAGAGGTCAATACCTTGTACCCGACCATCCGGCAAGATTGCTTGCGCCATCGCCGTTGCAACCATGCCGGTGCCCGTGGCGATATCAAGCACACGATTGCCCGGTTTGGGTTTTAGGTATTCAGCCATCCGATCGGCACACATTGGAAAGTAGCGTTGTGCCGGGTTATCGTAACCTGATGCGACCAGATTAAAATTAGTGATGATAGCCTGTTTTTGTTTGTCAACAGGCTGACTGGATGTGTTTTGGCTTGTCATCGTTAGGACGCTCAGTTGAATTGGTTTTATAGTATACCTAATAAAAATTTCTGAGTGAATGCTTGATGACGACCTTTATTTTTGTTTAATAAATTTTAAAGCAATACAGGCTTCTTGGGTGAAATGTTTAAAGCTTTCAAAACTTTCATTGTCCAATGTACGACTACTGGGTTGTCGATCGGCATAAAAAAGACCAACCGTTTTGTTTTCAACGGTAATAGGTGCAATAAAGAATGTTTCGGTATTTAAAATCTGTTTCATATTTTTAGTAACGAGTTGCTGGCCTTCGTTATCATTTTTAATCCAATAACTTCGATTGTAGATTAATATTTGTTGTAATAGGTTAGGCTTGTCCATGTCAATCCTGAACACAAAATCATTCTGAAACTCATGATTTTTAATTCCTAATGCAATTTTTGCGCGTGCTTCTGTTTTTGTCGGGTTAATAAAGATAAGAACGGCACGGTCCATGCCAATACCACGATAAATTCCTTCTAGTACCATGGTTAAAATAGTGTTTAGAGCTGGTTTTTTATTCAGTATCCCTGAAAGTTCTCTAAGGATAGAAAGTTGTAGCATGTAGTCGGGTACTAGGTACTGATTTTTTTCTTCCAGTTCAGGGGGGATGCTATTATCTTTATGAGTGGTATCTAGACTTGGAATAAATTCTGCTGCTGCACGTGCACCAAATTCTCGTGCTACGTCTACGGCTGTTTCTACATTGTCATGTACAAATCGGGTTGTTTCTTTCAAATCCGTGTTTAAATGTTTGGCCAATGCTGAAAGTTCTTTGTCTGTTTCAGGTGACTGCCATCCATGCTCAGCCGCGGCGGCTATCGCATTACCGTGCAGGATATGTTGGCAACGGTTTGCAGGCTTGTTACAGTTATGTAAGGTGTCTCGTAGTAGCTCGCTTAATTGCCAGTCTTGGGTTAATTTTTCAGTGAGATTTTTAAAACTAAAACCCAGTACATCATATTGCATTTGTTCGTAGCGTTCATCCGTTGTAATAAGCCGACTGTTAATTAATTGTTCGCTTGACTGGCTATCAACACAACAAAAAGTCAATTCACCAATATTGTAAAGAAGTGCCGCTATAAAAATTTCTTCAGGCGATTCATCATTTAATTGTTCGGCAATGGTACGGGCCTGAACGGCAGCATGAAATGTCCGTGCCATTAATTTCATGATATGTGTTTCTTTGTTACCTTTTAGCAGAGTATCAATAATAGCGAGTGAAATACTAATATCACGCACTAAATTAAACCCGAGTAGCATGACAGCGTGGGTAACGGTGTTGACGCGAGTATGTGAAGGATTATAAATATAACTATTCGATAGACGTAATATACGTGCGGTGAGGTTAACATCTTTCAGGATGGCACTTGATAGTTCATTGCTCGAACTATTTTCGCGGGCTGTAATTTCGGTAATTGCAATCAATGAATATTTAAAGATCGGTAATTCACGCTGGCTTAGGTGATTAACCCATTGCTGTAGTTTTTCTTCACTCATGTTTGCTTGGTTGTCCCGGTACGTTTGGATATATGGTGCTGCTATCTTATTTGGCGTAACCCTATGTTCTATATCGGCAAATGGGGGGAAATCATTAAGCTTTTGCTTATTTTGGCGAGATTTATTCTATTTGGTTATTTTTTAAGCATTTATGAGCGTAAATAGCTATTTTCGAGTATTTCACGGGTAAAGTCAGGTCTTAAATAGAAACCAAGAGGTAAAGTTTGGCAGCGCTCACCGTGTTCATCGTAGGCGTTTGTGAGGGCTTTGGCATTAGCAGCCTTGGGGCGTACCTGTAAAAACTGACCATGATGGGCGCTAAGTTGTTGTTGTTCTCCCATGCAAAGTTTTTCCATTATTTCTTCCCAGTCTTGTTGTAACTGTCGAGCTTGGTTAGGTGAAGGTTGCCATAGGATGGCGTGGCCCATTTTACGTTTGGCATATTCGATGTTTTTGTTGGCTTCGTAAGGCAGCCACAAAACCCGTTGAAGTTTTTTGTTGACCCAAGCTTGCTGCCAGTGTTGTTGGTTCAGTGCCATTAATTGAATATGGCAAACATAGGTTGATTCTTGTGGTTGACCGTTAGCATTCAAGGGCAGGGTTTTAAGCTCAATTCCAAGGTTTGGAAAATCCGGCTCAGCTTTCGAACCCGCACTTGCTCCTAAGAATTTTTCAGCCTGTTGTCCGACCCATCCTTTGGCATGAGCAGGAGATATTGGTAACGAAGATTGAGTTTGTCGTGCCAGATCGCCAAGGCTTAATCCGGCAAGTTGACGGCAATTATTCAATAATTCTTCTACAGAAGAGGGGGGACTTACCTGTCTGCTTGCCATAGTGTGAAATATATCGCAGTTTATTGTGTTTTAGTTCGGCTATTATGCGTTATCGTTCAGTGTATGAGTAGCCCTAAATATATAAATCTAATAGTTAAGGGGCTTGGTGATACCTAAAAATATTAATTATTTATGGATGGATAAATGGATGGAAACATTATTTGCTTTTTTTGATGGAACACTCATTGTTTTAGCGATTGTTTTATTTTTTGCCACGCTTGCGGTGATATTCTTTTTACTCAGCAGGGATAGCCACCAACGACGTGTTGCGTTTATGGAACGTCGGCGAAGTAAAGAACAACTTATTTTTCCCTTTTATGACTGTAATAAAGAATTGGTGACAGAAGAGCGCCGTTTGCTACTCGACCGACGTAAAGCCCGTTCTATTCATGTTGGTAATGTCACGGTTTAAGTAGCACTACTCACAAGTTTCTACTTTGTTGGTTTTTATTTTTGAGGTCTTTTCCAATGGCCTGATTTGCCCCCTTGTTTTTCAACTAAACGAACCGACTCAATGGTCATCCCCTTGTCGACCGCTTTGCACATGTCATAAATGGTGAGTAGGGCAATCTGGCTGGCGTGCAGTGCTTCCATTTCAACCCCTGTTTGTCCGCTACAGGCAACCGTTGCGCGACAATAAACGCGCCGGGTGTCGGTTTCGGGTTTAAGCTCAATATTCACCTTGCTCAGCATCAATGGGTGGCAAAGAGGAATAAGATCGGCGGTTTTCTTCGCGGCCATAATACCCGCCACACGCGCAATACCGAGTACATCGCCCTTTTTATGGCCACCCTCAATAATAAGAGCCAGTGTTTCTTTTTGCATACTGATCCAACCTTCGGCGATGGCTTCACGTGAAGTAATGGTCTTATCCCCCACGTTGACCATATGTGCGTCACCCGTGGCGGTAAAATGTGTCAGTTTAGTCATTGTTTTTCAATACCTTATGGAATAATGGCTCAAATATCGTCCTAATATTAAAGATGCTGTGGTAGGATCCTAACCCATTATATAGTCTTTTTGAAACATTACTCCACAGAGCAGGCAGGACGGTTATGTCGATCACAGTCAAATTTTTTGCACGTTTACGTGAAGAACTTAATATGGATGAAATCCAACTCGATTTTACAGCCGGATTGACGGCGCTCGATGTCTGGCAGAAAGTAACCGCACAATCGAGCCTTCCTCCTAAAACATTGATTGCGATTAATCAGGAGTATGCAAATGAAGATATTGTTGTCAAAGACAACGATGAAGTGGCCTTTTTCCCACCGGTAACGGGAGGTTAAACATGCCTGTTTATATAAAAGAAAGCCTGTTTGACCCCTTCGCCGAAGTGCAGCAGCATCAACTTCAACTTGAAGAAGATCTTGGTCGGGGGCAATATGGTGCCAGTACTATTTTTATCGGCAGTATGCGAGATTTTAATGAAGCACGTCAGGTGTCCAGTATGGCGCTCGAGCATTATCCGGGCATGACCGAGTCAGCACTTGAGGCGATATGTAAAGAAGCCAAAGACCAATGGCCAATTCTGGATACATTGATTGTTCATCGGGTAGGTGACATTCAGCCTAATGACTCTATTGTGCTGGTTGCTGTCTGGTCGGCTCATCGTGCTGCCGCTTATGATGCCAATCGTTATATTATGGAAGCCTTAAAGTCCCGCGCACCCTTCTGGAAGAAAGAAAGTACCGTAAGCGGACATCAGTGGGTAGAAAAAAATACACCTGCCTAGATTTTAGGGGCGGCTTTGAGTCGCTTTATTAACCACAGAGGTTCGGCCGAAAAAAAATATCATTAATGACTCTATTTATCAGTGCGGCCTCTGTGGTTAAATATTGTACTTGGTTGGTATTGGCTGGCATCCGAAAGATCAGTAGCCCCTAACCGATTCAGTGCTCTTTAAACCCGGTTATCATTGACTTAACTAAATTCTGCTTATGTTTTCTACTGGATAACAATACACCGCTAATATGTAAAACAATAAGCAGAACAGTGAAGTTAGCCAGAAATTCATGAATTTCTTCCCAAAATTCCTCACTGTCATCGTCACCCTCGGCCTCTTCATCATTTTCAATCTCAGTAACTTTAATAAAATGTCCTTGGTGCTGTTGTAAGTTAATATTTGTTGCGTTAATAGCAAGAGGTCCATTACCTTCAAGCCCATAAACTTTTAAACCGCTATAGCCTGTCGCCAGTAAACTAAGCAATAAGGTTATCACCATCCAGCCGCCAGCGGGGTTATGGCCTATAAACTTTTTAATTTTGGTGCCACTGTGTTTAGATGAAATCAGTGCTTTTAAATAATCAATAACCGCGGCGGGGGAATAAATAAAATCACTAAAGCGGGCATGACGTGAGCCAATAAATCCCCAGACGATACGTATTGCGACAAGCCCCAGAATATAATAACCGGAATAGGCGTGCAGTAGACTTTCTTCATCCCCGCTTAGGTAGGCAATAACAAAGGCCAATACCAACGTCCAGTGAATAAAACGTACCAACGTATCCCAAACATATATTTTATTGTTCATCATTTTTTCTCTCATTTGTATTTACATATTGTTATGATGGCGTGATTAGCACTTATATTCATCGGGCAAATGACGCAAGATTGTTTTTTATAGACATATGTCCCATGGTGTAACTCATTGATTTAACAAATTATATAAAAGATAACTAAAATGACTATCCGATTTTCAAAAGAAACGGTATTAATCGTCGTATTATTGCTAGTGGGGTTAACCAGTGGACTAGATCTACTGACGGATCTTTCGGAAGGAGCTTCTGTTTCTCATATATTTAAAGAAGCATTAGTGATTTTGTTGGCGGTTATATTGATTATCTGGATACTCTACGAACAACGCCAGCAAGTTGCACAAATACACCACTTAAAAACAGAACTTGCCCAGTCCAAAAAACAACAAGGTAAAGCGCATAGTTATATATTAAGTGCGCGTAAACAATTGAGCGAAGTCATTAGCAAACAATTTGATGAATGGAATTTAACCTTAAGTGAAAAAGAAGTAGGTTGGTTGCTACTCAAAGGTTTTAGTTTAAAAGAAATTGCGGCTATTCGTGACACACTTGAAAAAACGGTACGCCAACAAGCTTCTGCGATATACAAAAAAGCACAACTTAGTGGCCGACATGCTTTTTCAGCTTGGTTTATTGAAGATTTATTGTAACGACATGCACCAAAAGAAGATATGCGGGTTAATAAAAAGAATCATTTTAGAATATAGTTTAAATATTGAATAAAAGACTTTAATTTTTATCAGGTTATGTTAAAACTAACATCTAGTAAAAAATGAATGGAATCAAAACTTGAAGTGAAAGATTATTCATCGAGAGTATAAAATACGGATAGATAATTACTTTTAGAAACTTATTCCCCGATAAGTTGCACTAGAGATTATGATGTTAGTTATTATTGTACTTTTGGTATCCGTGAGCATTCAATTTGTATCGGTTTACTTTGCTTTACGTTTAATAAAAGAAATTGGCGGTAAGCTGGCTTGGGTCACCTTATCAAGTGCTATTTTTTTAATGGCCGTGCGTCGCAGTATTAGTTTGTATTATTCAATACAAGCTTATCCTCATGTTACTCAAAACTTACAGACTGAAATTGTTGCCCTAATCATATCTGTTTTTATTTTAACCGCAGTTATTTCCATTGAACCTTTGTTTAAACGCTTATTAAATTCTGAACGTCAATTAACTGAGCAAATGCAACGCAATCAGATTTTTTTAAATACCACCCACGATGCTTTCATGTTAACAGATACGAATGGCCGGTTATGCGAAATAAATACTGCTTTTGGAAATATTTTTAATTTTCAAATAGGCTCCTTACCCAAAACATTCAGTGAGCTACTGAGTCCATCCAAGCATAAAGAATTTTCGGCCGCATGGGATACATTGCTTAAACAAAAACAAAATCATTATATTTTTAGTTATACCAGTAATACAGTAGATTTAATGCTGGAAATGAATGCCAAGGTAATTGATTTTGATGGTAAACAGTTTGTTTATGCTTTTATACAGGATGTAACCGAACGAGAACGAATGGAGGCACGTTTATTTAAACAAAAAGAACGTGCTCAGGTTACTCTGGAGTCCATAGCGGATGGTGTGATCACAACGGGTAAATCAGGACTTATTCAATTTGTTAATGTGGCAGCAGAACGGTTGATTGGCAAGCCATATGCAGAGTTAAAAAAGAAAAAATTAAAAAGTATTTTTTGTATTGACTGCGGGTTGAAGGATAATTATTCTCCACCATTACATATTTTAGTAAAAGAAAGTATTAAGCAACAGCAAACCCTTACCTTTTCTGAACAATATATAAAAAATTCAAATGGTGACACACGCTGTTTTGATGTAACGGTTTCTCCTTTAAGAAGTCGAGATAAAACAGCAACAGGTGCGGTACTTGTATTACGTGATATAACCGAACTGCGTCAAATGGAAGAGGAGCTGTCTTACCAGACAACTCACGATCCATTAACAAGCCTGATAAACAGATATGGCTTTGAAAAAAGAATTGCCAGTTTATTTGAATCGGCTAAAAAGAGTAAAGACGAACATGCGGTATTAAATATCAGTTTAGACCGAGACCAACTACAATTGTTAACCGATAGTGGTGGTCTGGATGCAAAAGATGAAATTCTTATTCAAGTTTCAACTATTCTTGAATCAATAGTGGGTAAAAAAGATTGTGTCACTCGTATCGACCATTCTGATTTTAGAGTATTGATTGAAAATGTCAGTGTAAAGAAAGTAGAACAGGCTGCAAAAGAAATTATTAAAAAGTTTATCGAGAGGCGTTTTGAATGGAATGCCAACCCTTATGAATTAAATGTATGTGTCGGTATTGCAATGTTAACGTCGAAAACACAGGATATTGCCAGTGTTTTAAGTGCAGCAGAGTCAGCATGTTATGTTGCAAAAAATAATGGGCGTAATCATCTATATATTTATTCCGATAAAGACACGCTATCGGGTGAACGTCATGGGCATATTACACGCTTGCAACAGTTACAAAGTGCGATAGAAGACGAACGCTTTAAATTATTTAGACAACCGATTGTTAATATAGATGGGCTGGATAAACATCATCATTGCGAAGTACTCATTCGAATGATTGATAAAGCGGGTGAAATTATTACTCCTATTAATTTTTTACCCGTTGCTGAACAATATCATTTAATGCCGGTTATTGATCGTTGGGTGGTAAAGAAAACATTTTTCCTGATAAAAAATTCAAACTTATCAGAAGATTCGCATTGTAGTATCAATCTTTCCGGGCAGACTTTAGGCGATAAAACTTTTTTAGATGAAGTGCTAGTGTTATTTAAAGAAACAAAAATACCCTATTCAAAAATATGTTTTGAAATAACCGAAACGGCATTGATCAGTAATTTTAAAGTAGCACAAACATTTATATCAACCTTACGCGCACGCGGTTGTAAATTCAGTCTCGATGACTTTGGTAGTGGTTTAAGCTCATTTACCTATTTAAAAACATTGCCGGTCGATTATTTAAAAATTGATGGTAGCTTTGTTTTAAGTGTTTTAACTGATGAGAAAGACTTTAATCTGGTAAAGTCGATTCATCAAATTGGTCAATTTATGGGAATGAAAACGGTTGCGGAGTTTATTGAATCCGAAGAAATACTCGAATGTATTCGTAAAATGGGGATTAACTACGCACAGGGGTATGCCCTAGGTAAGCCTGAACCGATTGTTGATGTGACTAGTGAGGTGTAACGTGTGGTTGGTTATAAGCCAGTTTGTCATCAATCGGCACATGGATAATTTCAAAGGACATGCTGTTTAAATCACCGATAACATAAGTCGGTTCGGCACCAACTCCGCCCACTGTTCCGGGGTTAATCATGGTTGTTTGCGTTTGTTTTACCGTTTTAATTTGTTGCACACTCGCACAGTGGTCGTGGCCACAACACACCAGATCCCAGTCCCCCGTTGTACTCATTGCGGCGGCATAGTGTGGGTAGTGGACTAAAAATATTTTTTTGTCAGCTAAAGTAATACCGGCATCTTGGCCATGATAATGCAACTGATTATCTGATTTAGAGGCCAACATCGCCATATTGAAAGTATCGCCAGTGTTGTTGCCATGAATAACATGAATATCCAGCCCGAGTGGTAATAAAATCCGCAAGGTTGTGGGTGCAACAATGTCGCCACAATGCAATACGGCTTCTGCACCCTGTGATATTGCGTGCTCAACGGCTTTTTTAAGTAAAAAACGGTTGTCATGGCTATCGGATACAATACAAATTTTCATAAAATGGATTTTTTTAGAAACAAGGCTTTTGGGGTGCGTTCTGGAAGCGTTCAATCGAAGCTTGTACTTCGGTTTTAGCCGCTTCGGCATCCACCCAACCTTCAATTTTCACCCATTTTCCTTCTTCTAAATCTTTATAATGTTCAAAGAAATGAGAAATTTGCTCCAACAACATAAGGGGAATGTCTTTATGGCTTTTTACGTCTTTGTAAAGTTTACAAAGCTTGGTGATGGGAACAGCCAGCAATTTGGCATCTTCACCTGCTTCATCGGTCATGTTTAACATGCCAATTAAACGGCATTTAACCACCGAACCACTGATAACAGGAATAGGGGTAAGAACTAAAACGTCAACAGGATCGCCATCATCTGACAATGTATGTGGGATATAGCCGTAGTTACAAGGGTAATGCATGGCTGTATTCATAAAACGGTCAACAAACATGGCGCCAGTTTCTTTGTCCACTTCATATTTGACAGGATCACTGTGAGAAGGGATCTCAATAATGACATTAATTTCGTCAGGAACATGACTACCAGAACTAACGCGATCTAAATTCATAGTTTGCCTCGGAATAATACTAACAAATGCCAACAAGGGCGAAAGCGGGCGAGTCTAACATCACCCAGTATAAAAGAAAATGCTAATATAGCTGAAATAATCGGGAGTTGGAGCGTATAGGTCTAAAAAGCCAACCCTAGGTCATTAAATCGGTCAAGTTGCGTATTTCTTTATTATCTTTTTTTGATATAGCTCATTGACTTAAGCGAACACAAGGACTAATTTAATTCGTTCTACTGCGAATTATTTTGTCGTATACAGATGTTTGTTTAAACTTAAATAAAAGCCATTATGGAGTGAAAACCAATGAGAATAGTACTAATCGGAGCGCCGGGCGGCGGCAAGGGGACACAAGCCAAATTGCTCGTAGAAAAATATAATATTCCGCAACTTTCAACAGGCGACCTACTGCGTGAAGCAGTCGCCGCAGGCACCAGCTTGGGTCTTAAAGCGAAGTCAGCGATGGATGCAGGCCAGTTAGTTTCAGATGTTATTGTATTAGGTATGATTGAAGAACGGCTGGAACACACCGATGCCCAGAATGGTTTTATTTTAGACGGTTTTCCACGCAATATTATGCAAGCGGAAGCCTTGGATCTTGTGCTGCATGAAATGGGCAAACCACTGCAATCGGCCTTATTAATCGATGTTGAGTTTAACGTTCTGATGAAACGTTTAACCGGTCGACGTACTTGCGCATCTTGTGGCCAAATGTTCAATTTGTATACGTCGCCTCCACGTATTGATGGCCAATGCGATAAATGTGGTGGTGAGCTACTGCATCGTGCCGATGACAATGAAGAAACCATTGCGAATCGCTTAAAAGTATACGAAGAAAAAACCGCGCCGTTAGTCGATTACTACCGTGGTCAGGGTAAATTACGAACTGTAAAAGGCACAGGTGAAATTAAAGATATTTTCGCATCCATCGAACGTGTTTTAGATACGATTCCAAAGAATACAACCGTGGATGAACCGACCGTTGAAATAGTTGTAGAAAAGCCAGCTGAAGAAAAACCAGTCGAAGAAAAACCTGCTAAAGAGAAAGCCGTTAAGAAGAAAGCAACGAAAAAGAAAAAAGCAGCTAAGAAAAAGACAACAGCCAAGAAAAAAACCAGTAAAAAGAAAACGACTAAGAAAAAAGCAGTAACCAAGAAAAAATCGGCAAAGAAAAAAGTAGTCAAGAAAAAGGTGACTAAGAAGAAAGCCAAAAAGAAAGTGACCAAGAAAAAAGTCACCAAGAAGAAAGCCAAAAAGAAAGTAGCGAAGAAAAAGGCCAAGAAAAAAATCACCAAGAAGAAAGCTAAAAAGAAAGTGACCAAGAAAAAGGTCACTAAGAAGAAAGCCAAAAAGAAAGTGACCAAGAAAAAAGTTGCTAAGAAGAAGGCCAAAAAGAAAGTAGCGAAGAAAAAAGCCAAGAAAAAGGTTGCTAAGAAAAAAGCCAAAAAGAAAGTGACCAAGAAAAAGGCTAAAAAGAAAGCGCGTAGACGTTAATAAACGTAATGCGGTAGTATTAAAACCGACCTGATATGATCAGGTCGGTTTTTTTATCAACTTAAAAAGAACTCGCTAACCGCACAGGTTGCCGTTTAGCTCCCCAGTTTCCGGGGTGTGCTTCAAATACCCCTGCAATTTTTGCACCGCAAGATTGGCAGTTTCCATTGGCATCCAAATGCCACTGTCCTAATTCATACCAGTCGCGTTCAATCAGTAATTCACCACATTGCGGGCACCAAGTACTGTCACCATCACGATTATGCACATTGCCAACATAGGCATAATGTACACCGGCTTTTATAGCAATATCTCGAGCTAGTGTTAATGTGGCTGCGGGTGTTGATGGAGTGGATAGCATTTTAAAATCAGGATGGAAGGCACTAAAGTGCATGGGTACATCCGGGCCTAAATGTTCGACTAGCCATTCACACATTTGAGTCAGTTCTTTTTCAGAGTCGTTTTCGCCGGGAATGATTAAGGTGGTGGTTTCCAACCAACAATCGGTTTCGTGCTTAATATATTGTAATGTTTCTAATACCGGTTGTAGATGTCCACCGGTTATTTTGTGATAGAACCTGTCGGTAAAGGCTTTTAAGTCAACATTTGCGGCATCCATCCATTGATAAAATTCAGCGCGGGGTTCGGGGTTAACATAACCGGCAGTGACAGCAACAGATTTAATATTGCTCTCACGGCAGGCTCGGGCAACATCAATCGCATATTCATGGAAAATAATGGGATCATTATAAGTATAAGCAACACTGCGACAACCATATTTAGCCGCAGTGGTTGCAATTTTTTGTGGACTGGCAGCATCTGCCAGAGTATTCATTTCTTGTGATTTACTGATGTCCCAGTTTTGGCAAAACTTACAGGCTAGATTACACCCTGCTGTGCCAAAAGAGAAAACCGGGGTGCCGGGTAAAAAATGGTTTAATGGTTTCTTTTCAATGGGGTCAATACAAAAACCGCTGGAACGCCCATAGGTGGTTAATACCAATTTATTATTCTGGTTGGCTCGCACAAAACACAGGCCGGATTGCCCTTCGTGTAACTTACATTCGCGTGGGCATAAATCACATTGTATCCGCCCATCGTTCAATAAGTGCCAATATTTTGTTTCAACAATTGAATAATCTGTCATCATTTCTATCCGTCTTTACATATTTAATATGGTGGCTCAATATCCCTATTGCAAGTGTGAAAAATGCCCTTATTATATAATTAAGTTAATTGAATGATTTTAATCCAATGATTGAAGGAGTGGCACTATGAGCAAAATAAGACTCCCTGCCGTTGCCGGTCTGTTTTACCCTGGAGATGCAAATATTTTACATAATGATATTCAGAAATATTTGGAAAGCTCCAAAGTAAAAACATTAGAACGAGTTCCCCGAGCTATTATTGTTCCCCATGCAGGTTATGTTTATTCTGGTGCAGTAGCGGCCTCTGCGTATAAACAGATTATTCCATTTAAACATAAGATTAATCGTGTTGTATTACTTGGGCCGTCTCATCGTGTAGCCTTTACTGGTTTGGCTGTACCTGAATCTGATGTATTTAATACACCGTTTGGAAATATTTCAATTGATCTGGAAATGGTTAAAAAAGTATTAACATTACCTCAAGTCAGTGTTTCAGAACGGGCGCATTACGAGGAACATAGTCTTGAAGTGCAACTTCCTTTTTTACAAGAAATTCTTGATGATTTTAGTTTGGTTCCGATAGTGGTTGGTGATGCCGAAAGACATGACGTTGCTGATGTTATTAAGCTGTTACTAAAAAACGGAAAAAATACAAATACCTTAATTGTTATTAGTACGGACCTTAGTCATTATCACGAATACGATGAAGCGAATAAAAGAGATCGTGCAACCAGTGACGCGATTGTACATTTAGAACCTGAACATATTGGTTTTGATGATGCCTGTGGTCGTAATGGCTTGAATGGAATGTTAACGGTGGCTGAGCAAAAACAATATACCATTGAGCTTCTCGATTTAAGAAATTCTGGTGATGTATCGGGTTCAAAAGAACGTGTTGTAGGGTATGGTGCTTATGTTATCCATTAAACTTTCACAGGAGAGTCAGCAAACGTGTATTAATATTGCAAAACAGTCTATATTGCATGGGCTACAAACTGGTTTGGTATTGCATGTTAATAGTGATGATTATGCAAAAGATCTACAGCAACAACTTTCTTGTTTTGTGACACTACACGAACATGGACAACTGCGTGGTTGTATTGGGGCATTGGAAGCCTTTCAGCCATTGATTAACGATGTTGCAGAACATGCTTTTGCAGCTGCATTTAAAGATCCAAGATTTTCTGCATTACATCAAAATGAATTTGAAAATATTGATATTGAAATATCCGTGCTTGGAAAATCTGAATTCATGCAGTTTAAAAGTGAAGATGATTTATTAAGCCAGATCAGGCCGGAAGTCGATGGTTTGATTCTTGAATATGGCTATAATCGAGGAACCTTTTTACCTTCGGTTTGGGAACAACTTCCTCGAACAACTGATTTCTTGCAGCATCTTAAAATTAAAGCAGGTTTAGATAAAAATTGGTGGAGAGATGATGTAAGAATTAGTCGTTATGAAACGTTCTCGTTTTCATAAGTAATATATTACAAAAATGAATCAATTTTTTAAATATCCTGTCTAAATTTTTTATGAAGTAAATTAAAATAGGTAGTGATTGTATTTTTATTTAATATTATTCATAAAGCGTTCAGTCCATATAGCAACCCTACTCCAGAATCCTTCTTTTACTCGCTGCATCCATGGTCTTTTTCCCCATAAAACTTTGCTTATTTGTTGGGATTGAGAAAAATTTTTCTCAAAAAAATGATAGAGTTGTTTTGGTAGTTGTGTGGATTGCACCTCAATATTTAATTCAAGATTAAATTTTTGGTTCCATCTATCCAAATTATTTGAACCAATGCAAACCCAGTCATCACATAAAATAGCTTTGGCATGTGTGAATCTATTCTGGCATTCAAAGATATGAATATGGTTTTTAAGTAAACGGCTATACTGTTGTCGTGCTATTTGGTTTACCCATGGATGATCAGAGTTGTCTCCAGGTAGTAATAAACGTACATCGCAACCTCGACGTGCCGCTGCTTTTAATTGGTTCCGTAGTTTTCTTGTGGGTACAAAGTAAGGTGTAGTAATCCAGATGCGTTGTGTTGCTTTACTTATTGCAGCCAAAATAGCGCGTTGTATCTCATTATGATGCCATGTTTTAGAACTTAATAATCGACCTTGCAACGGGTTTAGCGTGAGATTGCGCGATGTTATTTTATCTTCGATGAACAGGGTATCTTTAGAATTAATTTTTAGTTGTTGTTTAAATAAACAGGCACAATCAAGAGCGAGCGGCCCCGATACTTTGATAACAATATCCAGCCAGCTTTTAGAATGTTCTAAAGGGAAATTATAATCATCACAAATACCTGCGCCGCCAATGAAAGCCGTTTTACCATCGATAACAAGTAGCTTCCGGTGATCGCGGTATAAAAATTTAATCAGGTGATGACTACGTAAAGGATTAAAAAAATAAAGTTGAATACCTGCATTAATAAATTGTTGTCTTTCTTGTACGCTGAGGCCTTTTGAACCATATGCGTCAAGAATAATATAAATTTCTATCCCACGTTTTTTCGCCTGAATAAGTGAGTTAATAAATTTTTCCGAGGTGAGACTGGTCTCAAAAATATATTGAATAATATAAATATAGGATTTTGCTTGCTCAATCACCTCGAGCATAGCTGGATAGAATTGGTTACCTTCAGTCAATAATTGGTAAGTATTATTTTCTTTTGCAGTGTAATTAAACCTGTAACGAAAATAACGTTGGCTACGTTGTTTTATTTTTTTAATAAGGTGTTGTTTGGACATACGACATTATTATTTTTGTATCAGTCTTAGTTTATTTGCATCACTTGATAAGCTTAGTTCTCCATTTAAAAAATCGGCAACCTGTTTCCCCGCCAATTGTTTGCGCCAGCCTGACAATAAAGCGATGGACTCATCATTTATAAGCCATTTTTCAAGATCTTTTCTTGAGCAAAGCATACTGCTAGATATGTTCTCTTTTGCTGCGCAAAGTCGCACAATGGCCATCATACAGTCAATTAGCGCATTTTGTTGTGTTGTGGTTTTAATTAATTTAGGCAGAGTGGGCCAAGATTCTTTTGGAAGTTGCAATGATTCTTTAATAACATTAATAAGTGCTGCCCCCGAATTTTTTATAATATTGTCGGTTAATCCCCTGATCTTTGCCAACTGCACATTGGAGTTAGGTTGATGCTGGGCAAGGCTGAGTAATACATCGTCACTGAGTATCCATTTGCGGGGTTTGTTAGACTGAATAGCTCGTTGTTCGCGCCATGCGGCAAGGTCTTGTAATACGGCACGTTGTAAGCCTCCTAGTTTGTTGTGGCCTTTAACTTTGCGCCATATTTTTTCGGGCGATACTTTAAAGGTTGAATCGGAGGTTAATAACTCAAAATCATCGTTTAGCCATTGCAGACGGTTATGCTGAGTGAGTTGTTGGCAAATAATTTTATAAATATCACGCAAATAAATAACATCGTTGATTGCATATTCAAGCTGTTCGCTACTAAGCGGGCGTTGAGTCCAGTCGGTGCGTGCATATTTCTTATCCAGATTAATTTTAACGATGGCATTAACTAGATTACCATAACCAATTTGGTCAGCATGGCCGAGAAGACTGGCTGCTATTTGAGTATCAAATACGGGTTTGGGTGCTGTTTGTCGCAGGTTATAAAATATTTCGAGGTCTTGCCTTGCCGCATGAAAGACCTTGGTAATGGAATCGTTATAAATGAGTTCGAGAAAAGGTTCAAGGTTTGTAATTGTGAGCGGATCAATACAGGCGAGTGTATCTTCGCTGGCGATCTGGATAAGACATAATATGGGCGCATAGGTCTTTTCACGAATAAATTCGGTATCAATGAATAATGTTGTTGATTCTTTAATAGAATCACAATATGTTTGCAGGTCATTATTGTTATCAATATAACTAAACTGATGATTTGATGTGGTTTGATGTGTTGTTGGCATAATGTTTCTTTTAATGGGCTTTATTTGTCAGTAAGATAGCAAATTATTACATAATTTGTTGTTAATTTATTCTAGTTTATATTGGCAGAGAATCTCAATGCATATTCATATACTTGGTATCTGTGGCACATTCATGGGGGGAATAGCCGCCCTTGCACGCGGTTTGGGGCACAAGGTAACGGGGAGTGATCTCAATGTATACCCACCTATGAGTACCCTGTTGGAAGAACACGGCATTGATATTATTCAGGGGTTTAATATTTCACAATTTAAACCACAACCGGATATGGTTGTTATCGGCAATGCACTTTCACGTGGTAATCCGGCAGTCGAATATGTGTTAAATAACAATATTCCCTATATTTCCGGGCCACAGTGGTTAGCTGAACATGTTTTACAGCAGCGTTGGGTACTTGCGGTTGCCGGTACGCATGGCAAAACAACAACCAGTAGTATGCTTGCTTGGATTTTAGAAGCCAATGGGATGAAACCCGGTTTTTTAATTGGGGGTGTGGCAAAGAATTTTGGCATGTCAGCCAGTTTAGGAGACTCTGACTTTTTTGTGATTGAAGCGGATGAATACGATACGGCTTTTTTTGATAAGCGCTCCAAGTTTATTCATTATCATCCTCGAACCGTTATACTGAATAATCTAGAGTTTGATCATGCTGATATTTTTGAGAATATAAAAGCTATTCAAACTCAGTTTCATCATTTAATTCGCACCGTACCTGAAAACGGTTTAGTCATTTATCCTCAGAATGAAAAATACTTGAGTGAAGTTTTACAACAAGGGTGTTGGACACCTACCGCTATTTTTACGGATGACGAAAATATAAATACTGCTCAGGATAGCATTGACTGGCAGTGCAAAGCGGTAAAAGACGATTACTCGCAGTTTAAAGTATTGCATCAGGGGCAAAATCTGGGGACGGTTAAATGGGACTTAATTGGCCGACATAATATGTTTAACGGCTTAGCTGCAATTATTGCCGCACGGCATATTGGTATTACCCCTCAACATGCAATCGAAACATTAGCCCAGTTTGAAGGCATCAAACGACGTATGGAAGTGCGAGGCGTTGTTAATGGTATCACCGTGTATGATGATTTTGCCCACCACCCGACTGCGATTAAAACGACATTGGATGGTTTGCGCCGTCAAGTTGGTTCACAACGTATTATTGCCGTATTGGAGCCACGCTCAAATACCATGAAGCAGGGAGTTCACGCAAAAACACTGGCAGAATCACTGCAATTAGCAGACAGTGTGTTTGCATTACAAGCAGAAAATTTACAATGGGATTTAGCGGATGCCTTGATGGTTTTAAAACAGAGTGATGTTGAGAGTAGTGTTGATGCCTTATTAGATAAGCTCGTTGCAACGGTTAAACCTGGTGATCATGTGTTAATTATGAGTAATGGCAGTTTCTCGGGTATCCATCAGAAACTGCTAACTATGCTAAACTAAAACCCTTGAGTTAAATTGAGCTTTGTTGAATGAGTTATTCGGCCCCCATAATTTTAGCAATGACCGGTGCATCTGGCGCCTGTTATGGACTCCGTTTGTTAGAAACATTAGTAAATGACAATCGCCAAGTCTATTTTTTAATTTCAAAAGCGGCTCAGGCTGTTTTTGCAATGGAAACCGATTTAGATATACCTTCACGGCCGCAAGAAGCTCAAACATATTTAACCGAATATTATCGGGCAAAACCCGATCAAATACTGGTTTATGGCCGAGAGCAGTGGAGTTCACCGGTTGCAAGTGGTTCACATAAGGCCGAGCATATGATTGTTTGCCCCTGCACAACTGGAACACTTTCTGCGATTGCACAGGGTGCGAGTAATAACCTTATGCAACGTGCGGCTGACGTGATGATTAAAGAACAACGAAAATTGATGTTAGTGGTACGGGAAATGCCATTCTCAGCGATTCATTTAGAGAATATGTTAAAGCTAGCACAGTTAGGTGTCACGATTATGCCTGCGAATCCAGGCTTTTATCAAAACCCGAAGGGTGTTACAGACTTAGTTGATTTTGTGGTTGCCCGAATTTTGGATCATATTGGTGTTGAACATACTTTATTGCGACGTTGGGGGCTCGATACTTAATTTACTTTCAACGTTTTGAATAACTACTTTGATTGTTATTTTATGGGCAAACTTGACAGGATAAAATTATAAGCCTTTAATAGTTGAATATTATTTAAGTTACACAAAAGGTTATTATTTTTTAATGAACATTCCATTGTTTCCACTGAATACTGTTTTGTTTCCGGGCGGGCCGTTGCCTTTACGTGTGTTTGAGCCACGTTATCTGGATATGATTAGTTATTCGATGAAAACAGAAACGCCAATCGGAGTTGTGCTAATTAAAAATGGTGACGAAGTAGGGGCTGCGCCTGAGATATATGATGTAGGATCAATATCGGAGATCACATATTGGCACAAGCGTACTGATGGCTTATTAGGGATCACGTTAACGGCAACTCAACGCTTCAGGGTTAAAGATACCCAAGTGAGTAATTCACAGCTAATGACAGCTAATATTGAAGTAATTGAAAATATGGCTCCATTGGATGTTAATGATGAAAATAAATACTTTATTCCAATTCTAGAACAGATACTCGATCAACTCGACCCACCATTTAAAACAATTCCACGACATACTGATAATATTGAATGGATCTCTGCGCGTTTAATTGAATTATTACCAACAGAGTTAGAAGTAAAACAGGCATTACTTGAAAGTGATAATATAATGGAACGCCTTGCTAAGATAGAATTTATATTGAAAGATGTGAAACACTGAACTGGATTATTACTTAATTAGTAATATCTTCCCATCCCAATTATTCTTTATTTTTGAATTAAGCGAATAGCTACGTACTGCATATGGTGCATCAAGATTTTTTTGTAAAAGTTCAATCGTGTTCTTATATGCATGAACGGTTGTTAAATAGTTAAGAAAAGGCGTATAGGTAATCTTTGAAAAAGCAATTTCACCTATCCATAACTGTTTTTTAATGTATTTGTTCCGAGTGTAATAACCAGATGTCCACAATCGAATAATGGCTAAACGTTTGTCGGGCATTTGTTTGCTAAAGATGAGTTGATTGTATTGACCATTATGGATATGTTTAACTATGGGTAACTTTAATGGGTTTGATATATTTTGTAACCAATTAAAGTACATGGTGGTTGTATTATGAACTGGCAGCCACTGGCTAGCTCTAAGGGTTTTAATAATGGTTTTTTTATCAGCAGACCATTGTAAATTCATTGGTTGCTTCTGGTCGGCTCTAATATCGTTTCTAAATTCGGGTAATATTTTCCAGCCCGATTCAAGCCATGCGTTGTAACCAATAATAAAACGGGTTCTTTGCTGAAGTGTTTTTTCAGTTGGTATATTAATATTAGTACTAAAAATAATAACAAGTAATGCTAATCCTGCCAGACTTACAATAGTGGTTAATAAAGGTTTTTTAGTTTTGATAACGGAGGCAGGATGGCGTCGATAGGCAATACCTAAAATAGAAACCCAAATCAGCCCAAAAAAGAAATGCCCCAGTAGTGTTGAAAATACCTGAGTACCCATATATAGCTGTGCAAAAGCAATGATTAATAAAAACAAAATAACCAGTGTATAAATGATAAGACTGAATTTTTTACCAAGTCCTTTAGCAAAACAGATAGCGATAAAACCATAGACACTGACAGTGAATATAAATAAAGAATGTGTTATTCCATGATAGTGTTGGGCGAAAGAATTAAAGGATAAACTGAAAATATTAACTAATAGCATAGTGATTAAAGGTAGAAGTAACCCGGCAAGTATAAAAAAAACAGCTTTATAATTTCGGATATAAAAATTCCAGATTGCAAACAGAGAGATACTGCTTAATATTATAGTGTAGCTACCAAGATAATTAAAAAATATAGCAATATCAGTTGTGATCGGATGGTGTAGCAATACAAACTGTTTGTTAATAAAAACATTAATATTATTCAGGAATAAAGTATTAAATAAATAATGGTTTAGGATAATAAGGATAAGGCTGCTTATGGATAATAAAACCCCCAACCCCGTTAGAGCGCGAATTTCTGATTGTTGTGGATTGACCAAGCTATTGGGCATTGCCCCTATAATAGGATGATTCCGCGACCAGATAAGAAGACGATAGGATAATACATCTGCCTGTGGAGCTAACCAACCATAGAGACTACGAATTGCATGTGTCACGACAAGCATTAAGACTATAATGACTACGATTAAGAACACAAGTTGACCGGCAAATTCTTTGGCTAGTTGCAGTGACATACCAAAGAGAATGCCGGGTAATAAATACAGTGGGGCCCAAACCATGGCGGAAAGAATATTTGAAAAATAAAATTGTGTTGTTGGCATATTTGACATGCCTGCAATGGTGGGAACGATAGCTCGCAATGGCCCAAAAAAACGGCCTAACGCAATACTTTTTTTACCGTGTTTTTTAAAAAATATTTGCCCCTGAGTAATTAAGGTTGGATAACGCGACAGTGGCCACATACGTTGTAATTGTTGCTGGTAGTGTTTTCCTAGCCAGTAACTGAGTGCATCGCCAGAAATTCCACCGGCTATGGCGATCAATGTTGTTGGCCAAAATTCAAGGTGTCCTGTAGCAATTAACGCACCAAAGCCAACCATTAAAAGAAATCCCGGTACAATTAAACCAATAACGAGCATAGATTCGCTCATAGCGATTATAAATATAAAAACATTGACCCATATTGTGTGCTGGGTCATCCAATTGAGAAATATTTCTAGACTGTTAATCGCCATGATGAGAATATATTAACGTGTTTTGGGTTATTTAGTGAAGTCTTCTTGAATGTAATTTATAAATAGAATATGTATAAACAATTTTTATTAATATTATTTGTAATTTCGGTCTTGTTTTTAAATAATGCAATGGCAGATGTCGCAACGTCTAGCCAAATCCATGTTAAAAATTTACAAGATCTTGGTATGCACAAAAACTGTATAGCTGAGCCTATTTTTAATGGTCGGGCATGTATCTATGAAATTAATAGAGATGCGGATGAAACAGTTGTTTTAGTGCATGGTTTAAATGCAGAAGCAGCCAGTTGGTATAAACAAATCAAGGTTCTAAAAAGTCAATATCATGTGTTGAGCTTTGACCTGCCGGGCTTTGGTCAATCGTCTCGTGGTAATAAACTGTATACACCAACAAACTATGCAAAATTTGTTCACTATGTAACTAAAAAGTATATTGGTAAACCTTTTTATTTAATGGGGCACTCCATGGGTGGTACCATCGCATTGCGTTATAGTGCAATGTATCCCGTAGATATAAAGCGCTTAATTCTAGCTGATGTCGGGGGAGTGTTACACCAATATTCTTATGCAAAAAGTATTGCGTTTAAATGGCTAAATGCATTGCAGCGTGTAACCGATTGGGCATTTCCTGATTTACAAGGTATGCCTATCATGCAGGAGCTAGCCAATGATTTTTTTCAGAATCTGGACTGGTTACCCATTGATGTCCGTGATGCACTACGGGTTCCTGAATTACGACGTATTATTCTAAACGGCAATTCAATACCCATTGCCAGTGTTGCTGTATCAACAGAAGACTTTAGCGGCGCAATTCGAACGAATAAAATACCAACCCTGATTATTTGGGGACTATATGATTTTGTCACGCCAATACGAACGGGGGAAATATTAAAGGTACGAATGCAAAAAGCCTATATGCGGGTGTTAACACGTTCTGCTCATTCGTCTATGGCAGATCAACCGATTGAATTTAATAAGTTGATGCTTACACATTTTAGACAGCCTGAGTTTGAGTTAAGTACTAAGTACTGGCGGTTTCCATTATTTAGAAATTCTAATCGGGTTGGGCAATGTAATAATGAATTTGAAAAAACATTTACTGGTAACTACCTGCGTATCGAGCTAACAAATTGCAGGAAAGCGATTATTAAAAATGCCAATATTGGCTCGATAGTGGCAAAAGACTCGACTATCAAGATGGATACAAGTCAGATTATTTCAAAAGATATCGGAGTTATTTTATTTGACTCAACGTTAAACGCAACTAGTAGCAATATTACCGCCAATATAGGTATTCAAACGGTTCGTAGCCATATTGATGTTGCGGGTGTTGATTTTAAAATTAACGTGGCAGCGGTTAATAACTTTGGTCAGAGTGATGCGGTGTTCTCGGTTTGTACCGAAAATGGTCGTCCTTTGCATCGTTATAAAGATTTTACTCTAGAGGGCAAGATATAATCTAATTTCCCCGTCTACTTGCGATGGGAACAAAATCAATAGGGTTTCCAACGGGGTGTATACCCCCTTTGACGATATATAATTGATTTTAAAGTGTCTTGAATACAGCTTCTGCTGCATCCAGTGTTTTCTCAATATCTTCATTGGTATGTGCACTTGATACAAATCCGGCTTCATAGGCTGATGGTGCGAGATAAACACCTTGCTCAAGCATACCATGATAGAAATGTTTAAAACGCTCAACATTACATTGTGATACTTCGGCAAAGTTACTAACCTGTTCAGCTTCGGTAAAGAATACTCCAAACATACCACCCACTTCATTAGTGGCTAAACCGATCCCGGTTGCTGCTGCACGTTTTTTTAATCCCTCGGTTAACATCACCACTTTTTTATTTAAACGTTCATAAAAACCAGTATTGCTGATTATTTCCAGGTTTTTAAGACCGGCGGCCATTGCCACCGGGTTACCCGAGAGTGTCCCCGCTTGATAAATTGGCCCACTGGGCGCTATTTGTTGCATAATTTCACGTTTGCCACCAAATGCACCCACAGGCATACCTCCTCCAATCACTTTACCCAGAGTCGTTAAATCCGGGGTGATATTGTAATGGCTTTGTGCGCCACCTAAGGCAACACGGAATCCAGTCATCACTTCATCAAAAATTAAAACGCTACCGTGTTTTGTACATTCTTCTCTTAGTGCTTCAAGAAAACCGGGGATAGGTGGAATACAATTCATATTTCCTGCAACTGGCTCAACAATCACCGCTGCAATTTCATTACCGATTTTATCAAATGTCTGCTTAACCTGTTCAATATCATTATAGTTTAAGGTTAACGTGAGTTCGGCAAGGGCGGCCGGTACGCCGGGGGAAGTGGGAACACCCATAGTGAGTGCACCAGAGCCAGCTTTAACCAGTAACGAGTCTGAATGGCCATGGTAACACCCCTCAAATTTTATAATTTTTTCACGACCAGTGTAACCGCGAGCCAATCGCAATGCGCTCATTGTGGCTTCGGTGCCTGAACTGACCATACGCACCAGATCGATAGAGTCGATAATGTCACAAACTTTACATGCCATGGTGGTTTCAAGTTCGGTAGGCGCACCAAAGCTTAATCCCTTTTCCATCACCACTTCAACGGCAGTTAGAACGTCCGGATGTGCATGGCCTACTATCATCGGTCCCCATGAGGCAACATAGTCTATGTATTTATTTTTGTCCTCATCAAAAACATAAGCACCCTGTGCCGATTTAAAAAATACGGGCGTGCCACCTACGCCGTTAAATGCACGTACGGGTGAATTAACGCCGCCGGGTATACATTGTTGGGCTTGTTCAAATAACGCTGCTGAGTTAGTTAGTGATGTTGACATAGTGACAGTCCTGTTAAAATAGTTGTGATAAATTTTGTGCTGATTGTTTTATATTTTCTTGTCCAAAAATGGCATGGATAACGGCAAGCATATCTGCGCCTGCTGTGATTAATGTTGCGGCATTTTCAATGGTTATTCCACCAATTGCAACTATCGGCCGCTGTAATTGGGATTGAGCCTGTTGCAAAATATCAATTTTAGCCGGTGGTGCAGAAGGTTTGGTATGCGAAGGGTAAAAACGACCAAAGGCAATATAATCGGCTCCCTGACTTTGGGCTTCTTTTGCCGCGTTCAAGTCACTATGACAGGTGACACCTATTATTTTTTCGTTACCCAGTTGTTCTCTGGCAGTATGGATAGCTTTGTCGGTTCGCCCAAGGTGTATGCCATCGGCATTAACCGCCTTGGCTAATGCAATATCATCATTAATAATAAAAATTCGATGGTATTTTTGGCACAGTGTTTGTAATGCCTTTGCCTCATCAAGTTGCTGTTGCTGTCCGGCTGCTTTGTTTCGGTACTGAACTATTTGCGCACCACCGGAAATAGCTTGTTCAACTTTGTTGATAATATTCGTACCGCATAAGGCGGGATCGGTTATCACGTATAAGCCTTGTAGTTTACTTTTATTCATTATTCTGGTTTTGAGTTCGATTAGGATGATATTGCCCCTGTCCTAATTTAATGGCATGACGAAGCGTGAAGTCAGTATAGGTCTGTGCTTTCTCAGCGGCCTCTTGTATAGAAATACCTTTGGCTAGGTGAGCGGCTAGTGCCGAAGCCAGCGTGCATCCCGAACCATGATAGTGATGTGGTAAGCGTTTCCAATGACAGGCATGTTGTTTATTTTTTCCTGATGTTCTTTTTGAATATAACGTATTGGTAATTTTATCCGAATTATTTTCATGTTCGCCGGTAATGAGTACATGCTTACAACCAAGTTCAAGCAAGGCATCCGCGCAGTCGGCTAAAGTTTGTTGGCCTGTTAATAGTCGTGCCTCTAAACTATTGGGAGTGATAAGCGCGCTATACGGAATAATTTTTTCACGCATGGCGGTTATCAGTTGCTCTATATTAGTGTTGTCTGAGGTGAGTTCGGCTCCTCCACCCGCACGTAAAATCGGATCAAAAATAACAGGAAGATCGGGGTGAATTTTTAAGGTATTTTTAATAGTGTCCGAGACGATATTAATTATTTCAATACTGGATAGTAATCCCAGTTTAATTGCACTGGGCTGAATATCATTTAGTAGAACATTAATTTGTTGCTGAATAATAGGGGGGGCGATAGTTTGGATTTGCCTGACATTATGAGTATCCTGTACCGTCAAGCAAGTCACTATGGGTAGAGCATGTATTTGCAAACTCGATAGCGTTTCAATATCGGCTTGAATACCTGCACCACCGGTTGGGTCAAGGCCGGCGAAGACCAGAACGGTTATTGCTTTATTACTCTTATTGAACATGGCAGAATTATATCATTGCTTAGCCTGTTGTTTTTATTTATGCTCGGGCTTATTATTTAAATTCAAGTTTATTGCCCGGATTAATACCTAGAGAGTGCTTTATGAGTTTCAAAAAATATGAATGCGATATTTGTGGTTTTATTTATGACGAAGAATTAGGTTTGCCGGAAGAAGGGATTGCGCCGGGCACTAAATGGGACGATATCCCAGATGATTGGCAATGCCCGGATTGCGGTGTGGGTAAGTCCGATTTTGACATGGTCGAGATTACCTAGCAGTATTCCCATTTCGCCACTTTAATCCTTAAGGTTTTTCCTGAATTGGCCGATATTTTAATGGAGCGACGAGCTTTCACATAAAGTGAGTACTTGTTAACTTGTAAGCTTATGTAATTATTAAGCTTAATAATTAAAATGGATAAATACTGGAAATGTCTAGTACAACGACGGCAACGAAAAACATTGAACTAAAGTCATTGGTCGATGATATTCAAGGACTAGTCTCGCTTCCTGAAGTTGCAATTAAAATTAGCTCGATGGTGGATGACCCTAATGTATCAGTCGATGAAATTGGAAAACTCATTAGTCAGGATCCGGCTTTAACCATTCGCGTTCTAGCTATTGCGAACAGTCCTTTTTATGGACTTTCTTCCGAAGTGAGTACGATTGCCAGAGCGGTAACGGTGTTGGGAACCAAGCAACTAACGGACGTGGTGTTATCAACCGCCGCGACCAGTGCTTTTGCCGGTATCCCTATTCATGTGATTTCCGTGGATGATTTTTGGCACCACAGTTTATATTGCGGTTTGTTAGCTCAGGAATTATCAAACAAACACAACCCACCATTACGGGATTCAATGTTTGTTGCCGGGCTTTTACATGATATTGGCCATTTAGTTATGTTTAATAAAATCCCCGAATTAATCCATGATGCGCTATTACGCACGGTGCAAGGTGAGTCTTTACCTTTATATATGGAAGAACGTGAAGTGATTGGTTTTGATCACGCACAAGTCGGTGCCGCCTTAGCCCGTGAATGGCATTTACCTGCGTATTTAATTGAGTGTATTGAATATCATCATGAGCCTGAAAAAGCAAAAAATTACAAGCTTGAGGCCACATTAATTCATATTGCCAATGCCGTTGCGGCATTGCCATACAGCGATGACATTGATGAATCAGACTTACAATCAATAGATGAATCGTGCTGGCAGGTGTCAGGTTTAAAACCTGTCGATGTGCAGCAAGCAACCGAAGTTGCTCAGGAAAAGATCAACGAAATGCAGAGTGTTTATTTTTAGAAAGGGCCGTTTGAAAACATTATTCTAAAATCAGGGTTTCACAACGACCATGATAATAATTAAAAATAAAAAGGCCACCGGTACTTCGTTATACCAACGATAAAATACATGACTATGCGTATTGCGGTCATGTTTAAAATCTTTCAATAATTTCCCACAATGAATATGGTAGCCAATTAAAAAAAGCACACTGGCTAATTTTATTTGCATCCAGGCTGTATTGGCATAGCTTTGCCATGCGTAATCATACAAAAGCCAACCACCAAAAATAATGGTAAAAATAAGCCCTGGGGTCATAATGCCAAAATAAAGTTTACGTTCCATTATTTTAAAACGTTCAATACTGGTATGGTCTTCGCTCATAGCGTGATAAACAAACAAACGAGGCAAATAAAAGAGTCCGGCAAACCAGGTGACCATAAAACTAATATGGAGGGCTTTAATCCATAACATTGCGATGGGCTCCTTTAATTTGTTTTCTTAACTGTATTGGTGGGTTGCAAGCTTTGTGTTACCCGTGTTTTATTTGTATTGAGTGCAAGCAATTGTTGTATTTGTTTTTCAACAGCCGGTATATCAAGTTCACCAATTTTTTTACGAACGATAGTGCCGTTGGCTGCAATAATAAAAGTTGTTGGGGTTAAATTAATCCCACCAAAGGCTTTAACCGCTTGTTTGGTTATATCCATGGCAACCGTATAAGGTAACGCTTTTTGCTTTGCCATTCTCATTACATAATCGGGTCGGTCGTAAGGCATTGAGATAGCAATTATTTTCAAACCTTGCGTTGCATATTTATTATGTAGTTTTATTAAATGTGGAATTTCTTTGATGCAGCCGGGGCAGGATGTTGCCCAAAAAGAAATTAGTAATGGTTGGCCGCGTAGTGAAGAGAGCTGAATTTTTTCGCCTTTGATTGTTGTTAATTCGAGTTCTGGGGCAATGCTTAACCCTGAAGGCGAAAACCATAAATAAATTAACAAGCCAATAAAAACAAGCGCAAAGCCAGCCAGTATTTTATCTTTCATTTTTAAACTAAACATTTTTTTACGATGATGTTTTAGATTTCTTTGGCGTTTTGGAGATATGAATTTGAGCTAAGTATACCTCGGATAAAGCCTGATAAATCGACGTAGGACAAACCAGTTTCGAAAACCACTTTGCAATTAAGGCCGTTGCCATTAACGGCAGAATAAGTGATGAATTGGTTGTCATTTCTACCACAATAGCAAACGCAGTGATGGGGGTTTGCACAACGCCGGTAAAATAAGCCACCATGCCTAATATCACAAGAGAAGTCGCGGGTAAATAAGGATAGTATTCGGCGAAGTTTGCTCCAAAGCCGGCGCCCACCGATAAGGACGGGGCAAAAATCCCTCCGGGTATACCGCTTAAATAGGTAGCAATAGTGGCTAAGAGTTTAAGAAAAGGAAAAGCGATAGTAGCGGCGCCGCCATTAACCAGGTTCCTTGCTTCGTGGTAGCCGGTACCAAAGGTGAGGCCATTGGAACCATAACCAAATAAGCTAATCAGCAGGCCGCAAATGAAGGCAAGGTACACAGGGTGAGATGCGGCGAACTTGAAAAGTCGTCGAGAGCCGTGAATAAGTGCCATACTAAATATGCCACCTAATATACCGCCTCCCACACCGCAAATAACAATGGCTATCCAGGTATATTGGTTTAAAGGAATTTCTGCATTACTGTGCCCGAAATAAGTGTATTCACCTAAGATAGCAATCGCGGTGAGTCCGGCTAAAATAACGGCCAGTAATAAGATATTACCGAGACGACGCTCAAAGTTGCGTGACATTTCTTCAATGGCAAATAAAATACCCGCCAAGGGTGTATTAAAAGCAGCGGTAATTCCTGCCGCACCCCCTGCAATAATTAAAGCCTTAGCCATATGTTGGCGTCTAAAGCCCCGGTGGGTATGCAGAGAATATATAATGGATGCGCCAATATGCACGGTGGGGCCTTCTCGACCAATGGAAGCACCACTAAATAACCCCATAATGGTTAATAAGAATTTACCAAAAGCAATTCGAAGCGATAACACTTTTTGTCGGAGTTCGTGAGTCGGGAATTCAATTGCCGCAATGGTTTGTGGTATACCGCTACCTTCGGTGCCAAAAAATACATTTTTAGTAAGCCAGGCGATAAGTGCCAGACTCAGCGGTGGAATGGATAATGCTATCCATGGGGTTGATTTAAATAGCACTAAATAATAATGATCAGCCTGCTGTGCAGCAATCGCAAACACAGCGGCTATGGCTCCCACAATCATGGCACTGCCAAGAAAGGTGAGGCGTAGCTTCATTTTTTTAATCGAAAGTAGACGGCGGCGGGTATTTATAAGGTGTTGACGCATTACCGCGGCATCTTACCATGATTTCATGCTTTTTAGATACTCCCTGTTAATTCGTCAAAATATCAGCGGAGTTAGCTTTTAACTTTATAAGCATATGTTAATAAAGGTATTTTTACTTGACCTCGGTCTCCACTCTCGGTAAGGTAGCCGCATTGATTCAAACAAGTAGCAAAAAAAGTAAGGGTGAGAGTGGGGAGCCCTTCTATACTAAACATAAGACATTAAAATAATATAAACGTTTAGTATTTTAGGAATAATTATAAATATATAAAGGTACTCACTAAATTTAAGCGGCTTCGGTCGCTTTTTATTTGCCTGAAGGCATAGGGGCAAGAGCTGAATCTGTCGGATCCCACAAAATTACGCATAACACTGCACTTCAAATGGCTATCGAAATAAGCTTTGTCCCTAATATTTCACGAAACAAATCTTGAACTGATAAGTCTTGGCCCTTCGCTTGCTTAGGATGCCCCATTATATATTTCACTAGAATGCATATTTAGCCGTATCTTGTTGTTTAAAATAAAGATATTATAATTCGATAACGATTTACAATTTCACAGGTGTTTTAATGTTAAAAATTGGTGTAGTCGGAGGAACAGGATATACCGGCGTTGAATTATTGCGTTTAATTGCGCAGCATCCGCAAGCGGAGTTGCTGTGCATTACTTCGCGTTCAGAAAAAGGTTTGCCAGTCTCGGATTTGTTCCCGAATTTACGTGGCCATATTGATATTGCTTTTTCCGATCCCGCTGATGCGCCTTTAAAAGAATGTGATTTGGTCTTTTTTGCCACCCCCAATGGTATTGCGATGCAACATGCTGTTGAGTTGTTGGATGCGGGTGTGAAGCTGATTGATTTAGCTGCCGATTTTCGTTTAAAAGACGAAGCGATTTGGACGGATTGGTACAAAGATGCCTCTAAAACAGGCAAACATGCTTGTCCGCAGTTACTTGAACAAGCGGTGTATGGTTTACCTGAAGTTAATCGGGAGCAGATTAAAACCGCTCAGTTAGTGGCGAACCCTGGTTGTTATCCAACGGCGGTGCAACTGGCTTTTTTACCCTTAATAGAAGCCGGTGTTGTAGATGTGTCACGTTTAATTGCCGATGCGAAATCGGGAGTGAGTGGCGCCGGTCGTGGTGCTAGCGTTGCGGCATTGCAGGCGGAAAGTAGCGAAAGCATGAAAGCTTATGCCGTGGCAGGGCATCGCCACTTGCCTGAAATTAAGCAGGGTTTACAAAATGCGCACGGTGCTGAGGTTGGCTTAACCTTTGTGCCGCATTTAACCCCGATGATTCGTGGCATTCATGCGACTTGTTATGCAGAGTTGACATCCAACAGTGATTTACAATCCTTGTTTATTGAACGCTATAAAAATGAACCCTTTGTTGACGTGCTGCCTGTGGGAGCGCACCCTGAGACACGTTCAGTTAAAGGAGTGAACACTTGTCGAATGGCGGTGCATCAACCTCAAGGTGCTAATACGGTGGTGGTTTTATCGGTGATTGATAATTTAGTAAAAGGTGCTGCGGGGCAGGCGATCCATAACATGAATTTAATGTGTGGCTTAGATGAAACAACGGGGTTAAATACCGTTGCATTAATGCCTTAAGCTGTTTTGTGCCTTTGTTAGTGGTAGGAAAGATATGAATTTAGTTGTAAAAGCACATCGTCCTTGGATTACCCGTTTAATTTGGGTGTTGGGGACAGTTGCATTATTAATTGGCGGATGGTCTGCCTTTGATTATGGGCGTTATAGCGCCAAATTTGACAGTGCCGATGCACGCAGAAGTGAAGAAAGTTTTGTTGAAATTCGTGATGCACTCAGTACCGAAATAGAAACCTTACGGGAAGAGAAAGCAATTTTAAAACGTGCCGCGCAAATCGAGAAGAAAGCTTATAACGAACTTTATACCAACCTAAAAGCATTACAGTCCGAAATTCTTGAACTAAAAGAGGAGCTGGCCTTTTATCGCGGCATTGTGTCGCCACGCGATGCTTCACGTGGGTTACGCTTGCAAAAATTTACTTTTGAAGAAAATGGCAACTCACGCAGTTATCGGTATAAACTGGTTTTGTCCCAAGTATTAAAAAACGATCGCGTTGCACGAGGCAAAGTTCAGTTGGCTTTTGAGGGTTTGCACGATGAGGAGCCGAAAGTTTTAAAACTCCGTGATGTAACCGAGAAGCACATCAAGGAATTAAGTTATAAATTCAAGTATTTTCAGAATATCGAAGGCAATATTGAAATACCCGATGGTTTTGTTGCCTCGCGTATTATTTTGCGTATTTTTCCGCGCGGACGGAAACAGGATATGATAGAAAAGACATTTAATTGGCCCAAAACGGAGAGCAGTGAGTATGTGGGGAAACAAGAGAAAACCAAAGCAAACAGCACAGATTGATTCATTAATTGGCCAGAATTCAGAAATTCATGGTGATGTTGTTTTTAAAGGCGGTTTACATGTTGATGGTGTGATCAAGGGTAATGTGATGGCGGAAGAAGGCACCGACTCTGTGATTACGCTGAGTGAACGTGGCACTATCGAAGGCGAAGTCAAAGTGCCGAATGTGGTGGTGAATGGCACGGTGATTGGCGATGTGCATGCTTTAACGCATATTGAATTGGCGTCAGAAGCGCGAGTTCACGGTAATGTGTATTACAGCCTGATTGAAATGGCAATGGGTGCTGAAGTCAATGGTAACTTAGTACACCGTGAGGATTCGGTCGTACATTTAAAACCGAGTGCAGAAAGCGTCGAAAATTCAACGGATGATAAAAAATCAAATAAATAGGATTATCTTTTAATATCAATAAGTTGTTTGTAAATTTCTTTTCTTTGGAAGGAATAGACTTATTAATATCCTAGCAAAATAATACGGTATTACTTGAATCCAGAGAAGCGAACCCTCATAATATAAGTGTTTATTGATATTCACTTGGGAGTAGCACCATGTCTGACGTAAATTCTTCAATTACTTTTACCGACAATGCGGCAAAAAAAGTAAAACAACTTATTGCCGATGAAGGTAACCAGAATTTGAACCTGCGTGTTTATGTTACCGGTGGGGGCTGCTCGGGTTTTCAGTATGGTTTTAACTTTGACGAAAATGTTCAGGACGGCGACACTCAAGTTGAAAACAGTGGCGTAAAAATGGTGATTGATCCCATGAGCTTGCAATATCTACTCGGTGCTGAGGTCGATTACAAAGAAAGCTTGGAAGGTTCCATGTTTGTGGTCAATAACCCCAATGCAACCACGACCTGTGGCTGTGGTTCATCCTTTTCGATTTAATCTTTTTTCGTGTTGTAGATAGCGTTGGCGTTATTTTCTGTTATTCTAATTAAATTAATAGACTACATGGAGTAAGCAATGAGCGAATATCTACCTGGTTTAGCAGGTGTACCTGCAACAAAATCAAATATTTCCAGCATTGACGGCGAGAAGGGGATCCTTGCTTATCGCGGTTACCCCATTGAAGATTTGGCCAAGTACAGCAGTTTCGAAGAAACCACATTATTACTACTGGATGGTCGTTTACCAACCCACCTTGAACTTGATGAATTTAAACAGCAGCTTATTGTTGATCGTGATATTAAATTCCATACACGTGGCCTGATGAAAAACCTCCCCGCGACGGGCCATCCGATGGAAATGCTACAAACAGTGGTGGCGAGTTTAAGTATGTTTTATCCTGGCTCTGAATGTTTAACCGGTGGCTCGCAATGTGATGATTTAAATTATATTCATAATACAACGGTTAAAATTATTTCTCGTTTACCAATAATTGTTGCCATGTGGGAACATATTCGTAATGGCTATGATCCGGTTAAACCGCGTACGGATTTATCTTTCGCTGAAAACTTTTTATATATGTTAACCGGTAAAGAACCGGATCCGATGTTGGCAAAAATAATGGATGTTTGTTTTATTCTGCATGCCGAACATACCATTAATGCTTCAACCTTTGCCGTGTTAGTGAATGCCTCCACATTGGCTAATCCTTATAGTGTGATTGCGGCTGCCATTGGTGCGCTTTCTGGCCCTTTACACGGTGGAGCAAATCAGCGAGTGGTTGAAATGCTAAACGAGATTGGTTCAGCCGATAAGGCCGAAGAATATATTGATAATAAATTAAAAAATAAGGACGTGATCTGGGGAATGGGGCATCGTGAATACAAAACCAAAGATCCCCGTGCTACTATTTTACAAGGATTGGTTGATGAATTAATGGAATCCCGTGGTGGCGATATTAATCCGGCCTTTGAAATTGCAAAAGTGGTTGAGCAAGTTTGCGAAGATCGCTTAGCGAAAAAAGGTGTTTATGCAAATGTTGATTTTTATTCAGGCATTCTTTACACCGAAATGGGCATTCCAGCAGATCAATTTACCACTATTTTTGCGATTGCGCGTGCAGCTGGTTGGCTGGCACATTGGCGTGAACAGTTGGGGGATAACCGTATCTTTAGACCCACGCAAGTTTATACGGGTGAACCTAATCGCCATTATGTGGATATTAACAAACGCTAGATTCAGTTTGGCTATTCCGTTAAGAACTGAGGTAAATGCCACCCAGAATGACCGGCTGCGTTGCACCGGTTACGCTGCTTAAGTTACCCGCTTGTTTATTTAAGGTTTGTTTGGCTAACCAAGCAAAGGCCATGGCTTCAATCCAGTCGGCAGCAATGCCTTCGGTTTCGGTTGTTGCCACCGGTATATCTGTGAATTGTGCCTGCAGACGTGCCATTAAATGATCATTGTGGGCGCCACCACCACAAACTAGCACTTCGTCACAGTCAGCCGCGTATTTTTTTATTGCTTTTGTAACCGAGCTTACGGTGCATTCACACAAGCTTGCTTGAACATCTTCAGAAGATAAAAACGGAAAAGCGATTAAATGATGAGTTAACCATGCGGGGCTAAAATAGTCTGTGCCGGTACTTTTCGGTGGGGGTAGTTGAAAGAAGTCATCACTCAGTAACTGTTGTACAAAGTCATTATTTACCTCTCCGCTTGCCGCCCATGCGCCTTTGTCATCATAATTTTTATTTTGTTGCCGTTGGATCCAGTAATTCATTAATGTATTTGCAGGACCCGTATCAAAGCCGGTGACAGGTTTATTTTTATCGGCTGGTAAAATGGTAATGTTGGCAATGCCCCCTAGATTTAAAATAACACGATTCTTCTTGTTATCGCGAAAAAGCCACTGATGAAAAGCCGGAACCAGTGGTGCGCCTTGCCCACCGGCAGCCATATCACGACGACGAAAATCGGCTACTGTGGTAATGCCTGTCAGTTCTGCAATGGTATTGGGATCGGCTATTTGTAAACTATTGCGAATTGATGTGTCAGGGTAATGGCGTAAGGTTTGGCCATGACTGCCAATGGCGATAATGTCAGCGGCTTTTAGTTGAGTCTTTTCAAGCAACTGCTTAACACAGCTTGCGAATTGGGTTGCCAATTTAATATCTAGTTGTAGCATTTTCTTTAACTCGTTATCACAGCCGCCATTATTATCCCCCTGACATAATTCACTGATCTGGTAATGGGTATCAGCAGAAAGTGCTAGAGAATGGTGTGCGATAAGTTTTATTGTATTACTGCTGCAGTCAATTAAGGCTGCATCAAGCGCATCCATGCTAGTACCCGACATTAAACCAATATAATAATCCGGCATTGGGCATAGCTCCCTTCAGCTTCTTCAGTTTGGCGTCCGTTAAAATGACTGCGAGTAAGTGTTTGCGGCAATTTTGAAATTAAAGGCATCAAGCTGTGCCAATAATCCCTGTGCATGTTGTTTAAAATCTTGTTTATAATTTTTATTAATAGGCGCAGCGTTGGGTAATTTAACCGTTAGCGGATTTCGATGTACGCCATTAATTCTAAATTCATAGTGCAGGTGTGGCCCTGTTGCGCGACCCGTGCTACCGACATAACCAATGATTTGTCCTTGTTTAACAAATTTGCCGGTATACAAACCACGACGGAAGTTATTTAAGTGCGCATATAAAGTACTGTAGCGACCACCATGACGAATAATAATGGCGTTGCCATAACCGCCCTTGCGACCTCGAAAAATAATTTTACCGTCACCGGATGCTTTTACCGGTGTACCGCGTGGAGCTGCATAATCTACCCCTTTGTGTAAACGCATACGGTTTAGTACCGGGTGTTTGCGATTGCCAAAGCGTGAACTAATGCGTCTAAAGTCAACCGGGGTACGCAAAAAGGCTTTGCGCATGGATAAGCCTTTGGGGGTGTAATAATTACTATTTCCCTTTGGATCGGTATAACGAATCGCGCGGTAAGTACGACCTTGGTTAGTAAACTGGGCGGCAAGAATGGCTCCGTCTTTGATTTTTAAACCGTCTAGAAAATGTTCTTCGTAAATAAGTGAAAAGGTATCGCCCTTGCGTAAGTCGAGTGCAAAATCAATGTCCCATCCAAAAATAGAAACTAGATCCATAATAAGCGCGGCGTTCATGCCTGCCTTTTTTGCATCAACAAATAAAGATGAATTAATAACACCGGAAATATGCTGTTGTCTTTTTTGAGCTACGCGAGAAATTGTGCTGGCAACAAAATTATCATCTTGTCGTTCTATACGTAGAGACTGGAAACGGTTTTGTTGGTAAACCATTTCGACGAGTTGTTGTTTATCATCCAGTCGGAACTTAAAGGTTTGCCCCGGTTGGATATATTTTAATGAGCGGGTTGCTTTGCCCAAGCGCATAATTTTATATAAATCTTGCGCGCTTAATTTATTGCGTTTAAATAAGTGTGCAAGTGAATCACCGCGTCGTACTTTTTCATCTACCCAGACATACAGAGGGGAGGAACTGTTTTCTATGGCGGCTTGCTTCTTATTAATGGGATGTGCAGGACTTGGTTTAAGTGTAGATTTTATCAACGCGGTTTGTATAAATTTATTCTGATTTAAGTCGGCTGTGCTATTGGTATCAGCCGAGCCACCGGGGATTGATAACGGTAAGGTGATCTGAGTTTGTGGGGTGGATGCCGTTGCTAGGGAGGCTGATACTGGAACTAAAGGAATAGCACGGCTGCTGTCGGGGATTGAAATAGTAGCGAGCGAATCACTTTTTTTAGCCGACACATCTTTAGACGCAAAAATCAGCAAGGTGCTAATAGAGGTAATAGCCGCAACGAGAACCAGCCAGTGTAATCGACTCCATTTGGGTCTTTTTTCGGGTGCTTGTTTATCCAAGTTAATGGACTTAAAATCTCGCGTTAAGAATGGCTTGTAATTCACGGAATTTACTCACTTTTTCCATTTTAGAACATCTCCCTATACGATAGCGTGATTTTACGTTTTGGTCAAATTTGATGCACCATAGGGAGTTAATTTAAAGTACCTTATTGGTGGCTTCTCAGTATTGTCTGGTTAAAAATTGAGCAGATAAATTATCGGGTGGTGGATATTAGTACGCCATGCCAAAGTAACCTCGTTACTATCGCTTAAAAAAGTGCTCAATGGAGAATGACACTTATGGTAAAGTACGCCGCCAACTATGGGCATTGAATGGATAATTCTTAGAATTGAGTAAGCAAATGAATCAAACAGAAGTATTAGCGCAGTTAAAGCGTGGTTGTGATGAAGTTTTAGTTGAAGCAGAACTGGTTGAACGCTTAAAAACGGGTAAACCGCTGCGAATTAAAGCAGGTTTTGACCCGACTGCACCCGATTTACATCTGGGTCATACAGTATTGATCAATAAATTACGTCAATTTCAGGATTTAGGCCACGAAGTATTGTTTTTAATTGGTGATTTTACCGGCATGATTGGCGACCCAACCGGTAAAAGTGCAACTCGTCCACCTTTAACCGTTGAACAAGTCGAAGAAAACGCAAAAACTTATCAACAGCAGATTTTTAAAATTCTGGATAAAGATAAAACAACGGTGATGTTTAATTCAAGTTGGATGAATAAAATGAGTCCGGCAGATTTAATTCAATTAGCGGCGAAACATACCGTTGCACGTATGCTAGAACGTGACGATTTTAATAAACGCTATCACTCCGGCCAACCGATAGCGATCCATGAATTTTTATACCCGTTAATTCAGGGATATGATTCGGTCGCAATGAAATCGGACGTTGAATTAGGCGGTACCGATCAAAAATTTAACTTACTGGTTGGGCGCGAATTACAAAAACACTACGGCCAAAAGCCACAAGTTGTGATGACCATGCCATTATTGGAAGGCACCGATGGTATCAATAAAATGTCAAAGTCATTGGGTAACTATATCGGTATCGATGAAGCGCCGGATGAAATTTTTGGCAAGTTGATGTCAATATCGGATGAGTTAATGTGGCGTTATTTTGAGTTACTCAGCTTTAGGCCATTGCCTGAAATAGATGGGTTTAAGGAACAAATTGAACAGGGGGCAAACCCGCGTGATATTAAATTCTTACTGGCCGAAGAAATTATTGCTCGTTTTCATTCGCCAGCGGCGGCAACACAATCACGCGAAAATTTTATCGCCCGTTTCCAAAAAGGGGCGATGCCAGATGATATTGAAGAAAAACAAATCACCGCAGCAGACGGCGAATTGCCGATTGCCAATTTATTAAAAGAAGCCGGTTTAGTGAACAGCACTTCTGATGCCTATCGCATGATTAAACAGGGTGCAGTTAAAATAGACGGTGAAAAAGTGGTATCACGCGATATTAAAGTAGAAGTTGGCAGCGAGCATATTTATCAGGTTGGGAAACGTCGTTTTGCCAAAGTCCGATTAATCTAAATGCCCCGTTCGCTTGGCGGTAGCACAAAACCGTTGGGGTTTTCAAAGGGGAGCCATACCCCTGACGATATATAATTGATTCTAACGCTTAAATGTCGCTCGTATCGGCAGTATTGATATTAAGCCAGTAACGGCCAATTTCTTCCAGAGCGCTGCAAAATTCCTCATAAACAACCGGTTTGTTAATATAACTATTACTGCCTAGTTCATAGCTTAAGCGAATATCACCGCTTTCCGTTGAGGTTGATAAAACAACCACGGGAATATGTTTGGTTGCGTCGTTTGCTCTAATTTGTTTTAAAACTTCGTGACCACTGACTTTGGGTAACTTTAAGTCGAGTAAAATAATTTTGGGGAGTTCATTTTTTTGTCTGGACTGATATTTTCCTTTCGCAAAAAGAAACTCAGTGGCTTCATCCCCATCTTCTAATACCAGTACGTCAATATTGGCATTTAGATTTTGGAATACACGTAAGGTCAGTTCAATATCGTCCGGATTGTCTTCAATTAAAACAATTTTAAGACTTTTTTGCAGGTCGGTTTGACGAGATGGTTTGGTTGATGAAAGATGTACCGCTATTTTCTTAAAACCAATTTCATGGCACCAGTGTATTGCGGTATCGGATGTTTTAAAGTTTCGAGGTGCGCCTGTTTTCAGGGTAAGTGTTTCTTGCTCATCTTTTTCAAGGGCATTAATGTAAACTCGCCAAGCTTTGTCTTCGGCAATATAAACAACCGATGTTCCAGACCAGTGGCCTGCATCAAAAAGTAAGCGTACATCACGTTCATTCATAAAATATGCCAAAAAACCAGAATTGGGAGTCAGTATGCTAATCTACTAAATTTACACCCAGAAGTACAGTTTCGGGGGCCACAAAGAACAAAAAAAAGCCAGTTTTAACAACTGGCTTGGTTATTTTGTTAATAAATTGAATTAAATATGGGTTTATCCGAAAAACACCTCCACTTTATTAAATCCGATTCGATTGCAACACCTTAATGCGGCATCCGATGTTTTAAAGATACGCGGATCTGTCGAGCGTTTTGATATTAAATAATCAGGATCATGCTGGTTTTTTTCTAATATTTTTATTATCCATCCAGAATTATTGGTTGATACCGAAATAGACACTAAATCATTAGATTTACAGAGTAACTTCGCTTCCCGTTCTTGCATTTTTGGGCTCCTAAAATCTAGTTATTGGGGGCACTCACTATATAACAAACTTACACTATTTCTCAACTATTAATCGATTGATGGGGGTAAATTGCAATATTTTAGTTAGATTCAGTCTTATTCCAACATTAGTTAATTCTTATAAAGCAGGCATTCATGTTCAGAATAAGCTATAAATAATGTTAGTTTTAGTGTATTAAGTAGCTTATCGAATTATTAAAGAGAAATAGACCGTTCTATTAACTAAAATAATGAAAACAAAAAGATTACTACTGGTGGAAGATAATCCCGATGATGAGCTATTAACCTGTCGTGCATTAAAAAAGTATTCTGAGTTTAATTGCGTTGACGTTGCAAGTGATGGTGTTGAGGCCTTGGAGTATTTGTCCATCGAAACCGATCTACCCGGTTCGGGTACCAATAAGACAGTACCCGATACCTTGCCCGACTTAATTTTGCTGGACTTAAAAATGCCCCGTTTAAATGGCCATGAGCTATTAAGGTATGTGCGAAACAATCCCCGAACAGCACATATCCCGATGATTGTGTTAACCACATCCAATGAAGAAAAGGATATTTCGGTAAGTTATGAATTAGGTGCCAACAGCTTTTTGCGTAAGCCAGTTGATTTTTTGGATTTTGCAAAAGTCATCGAACAGGTTAGCCGCTATTGGCTCGAGCTTAATGTTCCATCTCCTCAACTTGCTGCAAACCAATAAAGTTATCCCGATGAAAAAAGATTTGCGTTTATTGATTGTTGAAGATTCGGAAGATGATGTCATTCTAATGCAACGAGTATTATCAAAAGCCGGTTATGAAACCGACTTATTGCGTGTCGAAAATGAAAATGAGCTTGAACAGGCATTAACAAAACACAGTTGGGATTTGGTGATTACGGATCATAATATACCGGGATTCAGCTCGGTAGAAGCGTTAAAACAAGTTAAAGCATTTGATGACAGTTTGCCGGTTGTGATTGTGTCTGGCAGTATCGGCGAAGACATTGCCGTTGCCGCGATGAAAGCAGGCGCACAAGATTATATTATGAAAAATAATCTTGTGCGTTTAGTACCGGCTATCGAACGTGAGTTACGTGACGTTGAAACACGACGGGCACGTAAGCGCGCTGAAGACACCATTCGGCATATGGCCTACCATGACTCCTTAACGGGACTTATCAATCGAGCTGAGTTTGAGAGGCGTTTAAAACGTGTATTGTACGGGCTTAATAATGAAGATGCTCATCATGCATTACTTTACCTCGATCTGGATCAATTTAAAATTATCAATGACACCTGCGGTCATGTTGCTGGTGATGAACTACTAAGACAACTCACGGTTATTTTACATAAAGCGATCCGTGAAAGTGATACGTTGGCTCGTTTGGGTGGTGATGAGTTCGGAATTCTTTTAGAAAACTGTCCACTCGATCATGCTCAATTAATTGCGGGCAACCTAATTAAAGAAGTAAAAGAATTTCATTTTGTATGGGAAAGTCAAACATTTAAAATTGGAGCAAGTATTGGTTTAGTCATGTTAGTCAACGCAGAACAAAGCATGACCGAAGCATTAAGCGCCGCAGACATGGCCTGTTATGCAGCAAAAGATGCAGGCCGTAATCGTTACCATCTTTATAGTGAAGATGACAGCAGCCTAATCCGTCGCCACGGCGAAATGAAATGGGTGTCGCGTATTCATGACGCACTCAATAATAATAGCTTTACGCTTTATCAACAAATGATGTTGCCGGTAAGTGGTCAACCTGGGCTTGCAACAAATTTTGAATTTCTTGTGCGGTTGGAAGACAACGGTGAAATTATTGCGCCGGGTGCCTTTATTCCCGCAGCAGAACGTTATAATTTAATGCCCTCGATTGATCGTTGGGTGATTAAAGAAGCTTTCCGTATGATTGTCCAAATAACCCAAACTAACGCAAGCCTGAAAAATGCGACTTATTTTCTTAATTTATCGGGTACTTCTTTAAGTGATAAAGCCTTTTTCGACTTTTTACGTGAACAATTTGCAGAATACGCCTTATCGGCAGAACAAATATGTTTCGAAGTGACCGAAACAGCGGCCATTACAAACTTGGCCAGTACGGTTGAATTTATTAAACAATTAAAAGAACTGGGCTGTCAGTTTGCGCTAGATGATTTTGGCGCAGGTTTAAGCTCCTTTTCATATTTAAAAAGTTTACCGGTGGATTACCTTAAAATTGATGGCGGGTTTGTGCGTGACATGCTTGAAGATCCCATGGATGCGGCCATTGTTGCTGCCGTAAACAACATTGGTCATGTCGCTGGCTTAAAAACCGTGGCAGAATTTGTTGAAAATGCCGACATTATGCGAGCACTTGGGGATATCGGTGTAGATTATGCACAAGGATATGCACTTGCTCGCCCCAGTCCGGTTGACGAATTAATCATTAAAGCCAAACAAGTACAATATTAAGCTTGATTCATTGCTTGTTTTATTCAGCCTGCCAAATTTATCTTCCTTTTGCTCCCCTTAAGAACCGCACAACCATGCGGTTTGTTATTAATTTTAAAAAAACTGAAATAAACTGTTGACGGATTTCATTCTGTGCGTATAATGCGCGCCTCCACACAAGGGAAGCAGTTGAAAAACAACTTTTCTTGAAACGAAAAACCTAAAAAATTGGTTGACGGTGGAGCAGATATTCTTCTATAATTGAAGGTCTGCGCTAACGAAAAATGTTAGTCTTGTTCTTTAACAATTTAATCAGATAATTTGTGTGGGTACTTATGTCGATGATTGGCAATGCCAAAAAAGTCGATGATAAGTAACCTATGTCAAAACCTAATTATAGTAGTTTAGTTAGTAGTTTTTTTGATGCTAGATCTTTTCATTGCGAAAAGTCGATTGCACTTTGATATATGAACTTGTTCATATACTAAAAGCAATCAAAATGATTGAACTGAAGAGTTTGATCCTGGCTCAGATTGAACGCTGGCGGCATGCCTAACACATGCAAGTCGAACGGTAAC
>VAPK010049740.1_pt1 | contig 43793 bp, 40 predicted proteins | sample 3395031 | NCBI WGS metagenome assembly VAPK01 (sample SAMN08290443, study PRJNA428436) | hydrothermal vent metagenome | isolation source: Deep-sea hydrothermal vent chimney 1 | place: Pacific Ocean: Juan De Fuca Ridge
ATGTTGCCCGAAATGGCTTCTGAATGTTTGTCTAAAATGGCAAACGATGAAGATATTGAAGAAATACATGTCAATGTATCTGATGAAGGCCAGTTTAGTTACGCCATAAACTAGTTTTAATTGTAGGTCAGCCTTTAGGCCGACAAAAGCTGTTAAAAAATCTCAAGGAAGAACAATGAGTATACAAAAATCAGTTGTAAAAAATCGCTTTGGTGAGTTTTTCAAGGTTCAATTGCCTCGCGAAAATAATGCACAACTGACTTTAAAACCCGAATCTTTCTGGAACGAAGAATCAACCCGGCAATTTATTAATAACTTAACCGTACCAAATGGCTACTGGCGCGAAATCATCAATGAGTGCAATGCCCTGCCCTGCCCGTCATCTTTAACAACAAATGAGATCGAGAAAAAAGTCAGTGCATTAATGATACAAGGTCAACTCAAACTCTATCCGGTTGAGATTCCCGATATTGTTGAACATCCTCCTGAAAAGCTAGTAATTAAAAGCTCAGATAATATTTTATATCGATTCGCGCATGTTAGTACATTACTTCTAAATAATAACTCAGAAACTAAAACGTTTAAAAATAAAGATGATGCAAAAAAATTCTTAACCGAAATAAGTTCTGATAATAAGCAACTAACTACCATTGCCAATGAACTTTATATCAAATTGCCGGTAACAGCTGTAGTTAATCATAACGAAACAGCAGAAGAAGTATCTCAGGCTCTTGCTAGCGGTGATATTGTTGTTATTGTAGATAAAACATCTACAGTACCAAGCACACCAAAAGAAGTACTTAATAAAAGTGATATAGGTAATAAAAAAGCAGACCTAGGCCCGCACGAAACTGAAGAACCACCACAACACTGGTTTGCAATACAGCTAGTAAATGAAGCAGATGAACCTTATAAAAATGAAACTTTCACAATAAAGCTAAGTAATAATTATGAGGAAAAAATCAATGGAGGCAGTGCCAATTACAGGAAAGAGCAACTTCTATCAGGAAAATGTAAAGTTACATTTACTAATTTTTATATAACAATTGAACAGTGGTTAGAAGAAAGGAGTCAATAAATAATGCCAAAGGAAAGTACAGTGCAATGGGAAAAAGTAGATGATGAAATTGCCAATCTTGATACCGATGTAGAACACAAAGTAGTTGTTAAACGTGAAGCAATTCCTTTAGTATTTGTCCCGGGAATCATGGGTAGTATATTAAGACGCGCAGGTACAAATGGCACTGGAAATGGTGCAGATGGCTTGCCTAATTTACGCTGGAATCCAAGTAGTAAATTATTTATGATAAATAATTATTCTGGCGAATCAGGTTTACATCGTCAACGTATGCTTATTGGACCTGATAAATACAGTAGCAATTTTCTTGAAGTACATAACAGTAACCATGTAGGTAATGGGTTTCAAGGAGTATCAAACAGTTCTTATGGAACATTTTTAGATTTTATTGAAAACCCTGCAACTTGGGGACCTCTAAGTAAAATCTTTGATTTACCTGTGTATGCGGTTGGATACAATTGGACGGATACCAGTCTCAACAATGGAAAAATGCTAGCCAAACGAATTGATGAGATTATTAAGGAAGCCAAACAGAAAACCGGTAAATGTGAAAAAGTAATAGTTATTACCCACTCCATGGGGGGAATAGTAAGTCGTTCTGCAAGTGAGTTAGCTGGGGCAAAATCAAAAATTATGGGAATTATTCATGGAGTTCAACCAGCAACAGGTTCTGGTGCCGGTTATTGGAGGGTAAAGGCCGGGTTTGAAGGCTTAGGAATGACTTCACGAGTTTTAGGAAATTCAGGATCAACGGTTACACCAATTCTTGGTAATATGCCTGGAGGTCTGGAGCTACTACCTAATAAAAATTACAGGACTAATGATGGAAAGCGAGAATGGTTAAGCGTTTCTGAAGATGGTGCAAAAATACTATCCTTACCTAAACTTGATCCTTATAAAGAAATTTATCGTGTACAGGCCACAGGGTCGGAAATATCTCACACTGATCGTAAGTACTGGGGTCTAATGGATCCAGATTTACTTGACCCAAGTAACCCACCTCCATCAAACCCAGATGATCCCAATACTATAATGGGGGGGGCAAGACAGACAGGATGGGATAAATATTTAACAGTATTAGGTAAGGCTGAAAATTTTCATAATGAACTTGGTACAAAGGTGCACCCTACTACATATACATTTCATGGAACAGGCCATAAGACAGCGGATCGGGTTGAGATGATAACAGAGTCTGTTTGGGTTGAATGGGATTCTTATCCAAAACGAGGCTTTCGTGGCAGATTTAAAAATAAAAAAGGCGAAGACAGACGCGCATTACTACAAGATCCAGCTGGTACAGGAGATGGTACAGTTCCAATATCATCAGCCACCTCATTAGATGAACAAGCTCAACCATCACCAACACCACTTGGAACACCAGGCGAACACGAACCAATTTACAAAACTCAAGCCGCGCAAAACTTTGTCATTCGGGCAGTATCTAGTTTGTGTAAAAAACTGTATGAAGAAAAACGAGGAATAAAAATCAATGGTTAAAAATTTAGACTTATTATTCCTGTATTATTTTCTGCAAATGACAAGCCTATAAAATCATATATGCGTTTAATAACTCAACTAATAATTCTGGCATCTGTCATATATGCTACATATGTTGTAGGTGACAATATGCAACCTCAAAGATTTGGAGAAAAAAAAATGAAAAACTGGAGTCTGGGACGGATTGATTTTAATCTTTCACAGCAATACATGTTGTCAGGTAGAATTCAAAATATCTACTATGTTGATGTAACTACAACCTCACTGGCAGGAATGAATGCTGAAGATGTATTTAGAAATAAAATAAAATATATTAAAGAACAACATATTAAAGCTGGTAACAAAGAGAAATCAATACAGATAAAAGAAATAGAACCTGGCTTCAATGCAATTTTTTACCAAGAAAACTCTTCTAGCCCAGAGTTAGTAAAATTGGAAGCACAAAAAATAGTAAACAACGATTTACTCGAAATGAGCTTTGAAGGTAAAGCAGGAAAAGAAAATGAAATGTTACGCGGGATATCTATCATCGCTAAGTCGTATCATGCAGGGATATCTCATGGATTTAATGTAGGCGCTGGTTCAATTACATCAACACCAGGTTTAAATGAATATGCACGAGCAAGCTTTAAAGAACATGAAAATAAAATTGTCTTAAATATTTCTAGCCAAGTAGCTACTCCACATCTTAATCATCACCCCTTGCAGGATATAGAAGATGAAATAAAGGGACTCACCAATGATGGAATAATATTAAAAGTTATTAAAAATGAAGAACGAACCGTGGCTGGATTTAATGGCTATGAAGGACTTATATCATTTAATGATGGAAAAGAAGAACCTCAGTTTCGTTTCACATGGTTTACCCCTGGCATTACAGCAGATAGCTTTAGTCCTGAAATTCTAATAAAAGCTCGTGGTCCATTAAAAAATATTGACTCATTCAAGACTATATGGGAGGAACTTTTGAAGTCATTAAAAATTCGTAGGGAAAATTGATAATATTTAACACAAGGAAGCATATAGGGAATACTAATGTAAAAAGCCACAATTCGTGTAAAGTAACAATGCAATATGAGGTTGTTATAAAAATAGTTATACTAATTATGCACAAGGAATCAGATATTTTGATTGTTACATAATTGCTATTTTATTAACGCATCAACAGAAAACCCTTCTTTTTCAAGAATTTCCCGTAACTTCCGCAACGCTTCTATTTGAATTTGTCGAACACGTTCTCGAGTAACTCCAATACTGTTCCCTACTTCTTCTAATGTAGAAATATCATAACCATGCAAACCAAATCGTCTGGTGACAACTTCACATTGTTTGTCTGTTAGCTGAGTTAACCATTTTTCAATATTATCTTTTACATCATCATCTTGTAATAAGACGACAGGATCAATATTATTTTCATCGGGAATAGCATCAAGTAAAGATGATTCAGAATCAGGCCCCAGCGGGCTGTCTACTGATGCAGTACGTTCATTTAAACCCAGCATACGTTTTACATCTTTGATCGGTTTATCAACCATCTCAGCAATTTCTTCCGGACTTGGTTCATGATCCAAAGTTTGCGCCAGATGCCTCGCTGCACGTAAGTAAATATTAATTTCTTTGACGACATGTATCGGTAAGCGAATTGTGCGGGTTTGATTCATGATGCCACGTTCAATGGTTTGTCGAATCCACCATGTTGCATAAGTTGAAAAACGAAAGCCACGTTCAGGATCAAATTTTTCAACTGCACGTATTAATCCCAGGTTACCCTCTTCGATTAAGTCGAGTAAGGCTAAACCGCGATTAAGATAGCGGCGTGAAATTTTAACAACTAAACGCAAATTGCATTCAATCATTTTTTTACGGGCAGCTTCATCGCCTTTTAATAGTTTGCGTGAGTAGTAAACTTCTTCCTCAGCGGTAAGTAGCGGAGAAAAACCAATTTCATTGAGATATAAACGTGTCGCATCGAGCTGACTTGCAGAAATAACTCCCGGTGTAAATTTTTTTTCATCCTCAGAAACTTCTTTTACTTCTGTTTCTTCTTCAGCATCATCTTCTTCAAGTAATAAGACGTCTTCTGATTCTGCATTTTCGTCATCGATTTTATTATTTGTATTTTTTTTACTTTGACCTGCCATACTTCTTTTACAACCTTGTAATCTTAGTTAGCGTCGCCTGGTTGAGTTGGGTAAGTACCTCAAAGGATTAACCGGTTTCCCGTTACGACGGATTTCGAAATGTAGTTTCGTTTTATCTGTGCTTGTATTACCCATATCGGCAAGTTTCTGCCCTAACTTTACCTTTTCATTCTCTTTTACAACCACATCTTCTGTGTGGGCATAAGCACTAAAGTAGGTATCATTGTGTTTAAGGATAATAAGGTTTCCATATCCACGTAATCCATTACCACTATAAACAACCCGCCCTGCCGCCGCCGCACTCACAGGTTGCCCTTTTTTCCCCGCTATATCAATACCACGACGACCTGGATCACGTATTGAAAAGGTGCTTACAACTTTACCACGGGTTGGCCACAACCATTTTAATTTTGAATTGGAAACGTAACGAATTTTACTATCAACAGGTTTCGATTTTTTCACTGTTGAATGTCGCGTCCCAACTTTTGTTAGCTGTTTTTTTGTTTTCCTGTCACTGCTTATCGGAATTATACGTAACTTTTGCCGGGGGTAGATTATGTAAGGTCTTCGAATTCTATTCCAGCGCGCAACATCTCGGTGATCACGTCCATATTCAAAAGCAATAGAATAAAGGGTCTCTCCCGCCTTTACCTGGTGATGGGTCACAACTTTGCTGGATATAGCTAAACTCTTATTTTGTCCAGTTTCATGCTTAATAAAACGAATACAACCAGAGTTCAGGAATACCAGTAAACATAATATTGAAAATTTGTAATATTTTGACAACATAAAAAAATACTAGGTTAATTTGATAATAACGTAGGTAGCAACGGCCAAAATGACAACTGCCCAGCCGATAAGATCCATGTATTTTCTTAGCTTTCGTTCCATCGATTCACCACCCCATAACATTAAACCAGAGACCGCATAAAAGCGTGCACCTCTCGCAACAAATGAGATAAGAATAAAAGGCAGTAACGCCATATTTAATACACCCGCGGTAACTGTGAAGAGTTTATAGGGTATAGGCGCAAAACCCGCTATAAAAATAATCCATATTCCCCATTCGTTAAACCACATAATAATTTGTTGATAACGTTCCCAATACCCGAGCGTGTGTAACCAGGGCTCAAGTAAATCCATTGCAAAATAGCCAATAATATAGCCTGCAACTCCTCCGATAACGGAAAAAAATGTCGCAATAAAAGCAAAGTGCCAGGCTTTGTCGGGCCTTGCCAACGACATGGGAGCCAACATAACATCGACGGGAATAGGGAAAAAAGATGACTCCGCAAAACTCATTCCAGCGAGATATCGCGGTGCATTTGGATGAGTAGACCATTTCATTGCTAGTTCGTACATATGCGAAAACAAGCGCATAACCTATTTCTCCCTTACCAATGGCACAAAGCTCACCATATCTAAATCTGTTGTAGTTAATGTCTCCCCATCTCGTTCAATCACACTTAATCGCTGATGTGTACTTGTACCATGAGGAATAATTAGTCGGCCACCATCAGCTAGCTGTTCTATTAATTCTATCGGTATTTCTTCTGGTGCAGCGGTGGCAATAATGGCATCAAAAGGGGCATGTTGTTGCCATCCCCAGCTCCCATCACTGAGTAAATACCGTATATTAGTGAACCCTAATACTTTATGCCTCTGCTTTGCTTGTTCCAGCAAAGGTGTAATACGCTCAACTGTAAAAATCTGCTCCACAAAAGGCGCTAATATCGCTGTTTGATAACCAGAGCCAGTACCAACTTCAAGAACGTGTTTCAAAGGACCCGCAGCCAATAATAATTCGGTCATTCTAGCGACAATGTACGGCTGAGATATGGTCTGACCATGACCAATGGGCAAAGCAGTATCTTCATAAGAACGACTGGCCAGTGCCTCGTCTACAAAAATATGCCTTGGAGTCTGTCGCATTACCTCAAGTACATTTTCATCATGAATACCTTCTTCACGCAATCTATTGATCAAGCGATCACGGGTACGTTGTGAGGTCATACCAATGCCCGTTAAGTCATAATTCATCTAGGCACTGTCTTTCTGAAGCCAATCTGCAAGCCCATCTCGGGCTTCATGGCGAGTTAAATCAACCTGTAATGGGGTGACCGATACAAAGCCCTTTTTCAACGCGTAAAAATCAGTTCCTTCCCCTGCATCTTGTTCTGCACCAGGCGGCCCGACCCAGTAGATGTCTCGCCCACGAGGATCTTGCTCTTTAATCACCGGTTCAGCCTTATGTCGATGCCCCAAACGAGTCGACTGAATACCTTTAACCTGCTCCCACGGACAATCCGGCACATTAACATTAAGAATTGTATTCGAGGGAAAAGGAGCATTTTTAAGTCGTTTAATGAGAAAACGAGCCACTTGGACAGCAGTATCATAGTGAGTTAATTTAACATTATCTCCATTACTCGCGAGTGATATAGCAATCGAGGGTAAACCTAAAAAACGCCCTTCCATTGCTGCCGCAACTGTTCCTGAATAAAGGACATCATCCCCCATATTAGCACCCGCATTAATACCCGAGATCACCATATCGGGTTCATTTTCCAGCAAGCCCGTCAGTGCTAAATGAACACAGTCAGTTGGCGTACCTGCAACACGAATAACATTCTCAGTCATCTTTTTTGCCCGGATAGGGCTATCAAGCGTCAGAGAATTACTGGCACCACTGCGATCTCGATCGGGAGCGACAAGAATGAGCGAAGCCATGTCTGCCAGTCCTTCTTTTAAAGCCTGTATTCCCGGTGCTTCAACACCATCGTCATTACTAATTAAAATTTGCATACTTATCACAACACATCAAGTGACCATAAATGCGATCACGATATTCTAAAATCAACTAACCTTAATGGTACACTAAGCATCTAATTACCCATAGTACGAATAGTAAATGTCTATTAAAAAACCAAAACTGAGCAATAAAATAAGCGAAGAAGAATCACTGTCTTTTCGTGATGAAGTTGCGGATGTACGCCCATTAGTTGCAGATAAACGTGCCGAAACGGTTAAAGAGAAACCATCACCTAAACCGAGACGTAAACAAGATTATTCTGACACGGAAGATTCAACTAATATCAATATGATGTCCGATCCCGCTGATTTACGTGATGTGGCTATTGACGATATATTGTTCTTTGCACGTACCGGGATTCAACAAAAGGTGCAAAAAAAACTTCGACGTGGCGAATTTCCTATTGAAGATGAACTGGATTTACATGGTTATACCGTAGTTGAAGCTAAACCAGCCATTTCTGAATTTTTTAATAATTGTATAAAACAACATATACGATATGTTTGCATTATTCATGGTAAAGGTTATCGCTCGGAACAAAAAATTCCTGTATTAAAAACACATGTTGCATATTGGTTACCACAACATAGTGATGTACTTGCTTTTTCATCAGCACAAGCAAGAGATGGCGGTACCGGTGCTCTGTATGTTTTATTAAAAAGTCACAGATAAATTTTAAACCTTTATTATTTCTCGTAAGACGGCTGTTGCATACCCACCCGCGGGTAGAAAAAAAGATAACTCGAGTATTTTGTTACTCGTATCATAATTCCATTGCAAATCTTTAACCGATAAACGTAAAGATCGGCGTTCCTGATCAAGTCTTGCATTTTTTAAACCAACATCAAAAACTTCAAATTTATTGGGTAATTTACTTTCAAGTTCAGCAACATCGCCTTTTGAAAGCAACTCATCTCTACCCCATAATGGACCACTGGGATGTATATCATGTTCTTTAAGACGTTGAACAATTTTCTCATCAATATCCGTTGCTAAAAAATAGCTACGGCTATTATCAAGCAACATAACATCACCGGGGATTCCATTCGCCCATTTATTCATTTCAACTCGTTGCGATAAAACATCATTAAACATGGCAGAGCGCGCGGCAGATAAATAGATTGAACGTTTAAAACGATCTTTAACCCGTTTTCCGCCAAACATGACTCTGGCTTTTTCCAGATTTTTCCCATCAATTCCAAAACGTTGATCACCAAAATAATTAGGAACTCCATCTTGTTGAATGGTATTCATTCGTTGTTCCAAATCAGAAGCATCTCCCTCAATATCACGAACAATTAATGTGAATTGGTTACCTCGTAAACTACCTCGACGTAATTTACGGTTATGACGACATGTTGATAATATTTCAACATTTTCTGAGTTTAGTAACGACCAGTCTGGATCGGGTTTGCCTGGAAGCCATACGCTGAACCATTGCGTAGTGATCGCATTACGGTCTTTTAATCCCGCATAACTCACATCAAGCTTTCTAACTCCAGCCAGGTCAGAAATTTGCCGTGATAACCAATCGGTATTCGTATCTTGTTTTTTAATGTGCAATAACGCATGTTCACCTTCACCTGTAGCTTCAAAGGCAAATTTTTCATCTACCTTAAAATCAGAAAAATGTGTGCGAATTACGCCAGATAATTTTGGTTCGTTATTAGCGTAGTGATAAGAAGTGAAATCAAACATAGTATTATCTTGTAGGTCGGCTCTTCAGGCCGACGCGGTATTGGAAATTGATAGAATTTAAATGGTTATTGTATAGTTCTTCGTCGGTCTCGTAGCGCCCCACAATAAAAATAAAATAGAGAGTAGAAGAGCCGACCTACTAAAAACTAAACCAAGAGTACGATAGCAGTGACTGCAATACCTTCTGCTCTACCCGTAAAACCCATTTTTTCTGTTGTAGTGGCTTTCACGCTAACATTATTTAATGCGGTAGACATATCAGAAGCTAAAGTTTCACGCATCGTCTGAATATGGGGAGCTAACTTAGGTGCTTGAGCAATTACTGTAATATCTGCATTACCCAATTTCATTCCACCTTTACGTACCTTATTCATCACTTCTTTTAATAAAACTCGACTGTCAATTCCTTTATATGATTTGTCTGTATCAGGAAAATGTTTCCCTATATCACCGAGAGCCATTGCACCCAGCAAGGCATCGCATAACGCATGAATAACAACATCTCCATCTGAATGTGCTTCCATTCCTTTTTCATAAGGAATATCTACACCACCTAAAACAAGTCGACCACCTTCCTTAAATTTATGGGCATCATAGCCTTGTCCGATACGCATTATTTTTTACCTTTTTGTTGTTCTAAGAAAAATAAAGCTAACTCAAGATCTTCTGGACGTGTAATCTTTATATTATCGCCATGACCTTCAACCAATGCTGGCTGATAACCAGCCAATTCAATTGCAGATGCTTCATCTGTAATGACTTCATTTTTATTTAATGCTGACTCAAGCGCATTCTTTAACATTGAAAAACGAAACATTTGAGGTGTTAAAGCATGCCATAAGTTTTCACGATCTACCGTTTTTTTAATAACGTTATTTTGATCGGAACGTTTCATGGTATCTTTAACTGGGAGTGCTAAAATACCACCTACTTCATGCTCATCTAAAGTATTAAGCAGTAACGTTAAATCATCACTCCGTAAACAAGGACGTGCCGCATCATGTACTAAAACCCAATCATCATCTGCCGCTTTATTCTCTATAAACATTAAAGCACTAAGAACAGAATCACAACGTTCTTTCCCACCATCAGCGATATGAAGTGGCTTTGATAAGTTAATATTAAGCGAAGACCAATATTCATCACCCTTTGAAATAGCAACAACAATTTCAAAAATGGAATCATGTTTATCAAACACGTCCATTGTATGTTCAATAATAGTTTTACCATTAAGAGTTAAATATTGTTTAGGCAACTCTGAGCCCATGCGTTTACCAACGCCAGCAGCAGGAATAATTACCCAGATGTTATTTTTTTTATTCATATCTATACAAATTTATTATATTAAAAACCTTTGCACGGATAATGAGAAGCCAGAGTACGAGGCAAAACTGATGAAAAAGCGGAATGTACAATAAGTACATGAGCATTTTGAAGAAGTTTTAACGAAGTAATATGGCTTCTCATTATTCGTGCGGAGGTTTTTCGGTTACTACTTGGATATAGGTTTCACCCTTTTTAATCATACCGAGTTCATTTCTGGCACGCTCTTCGATAGCAGCATCACCTTTTTTCAAGTCATAAACTTCTGCGAGAAGTGACTCATTCCGTTGAGAGATTTTTGTATTTTCTTTTTTCTGATCAGCAATATCTTCTTGTAGTTGCCAAACCGTTCTCAAACTACCTTCTCCTATCCAAAGATCATATTGCAAAACAAGAAAAAGGAGGCCAAGTATGACAGCAATAATTCGCATCAACTTCTCCTCCTTTTTGATTTAAAACGACTTTAATTATAAATACTATTCCCTCCCCTTCAAGGGGAGGGTTAGGGAAAGGTGATTTAAGCTGCACCCTCCCCCTAGCCCCCTCCCTAAGGGAGGGGGAATAAAGTCAAATTATTTTAAGTTATAAAAAGCATCTTTACCGGGGTAAATAGCATTTTTACCGAGTTGCTCATTAATTCGAATTAGCTGATTATATTTAGCAACACGATCAGAACGCGACATTGAACCTGTTTTAATTTGACCAGCACACGTTGCAACAGCAATATCGGCAATTGTTGTATCTTCTGTTTCACCTGAACGATGTGAGATAACAGCGGTATAGCCTGCTTTTTTAGCCATAGCAATGGCATTAAATGTTTCGGTTAAAGTACCAATTTGATTTACTTTAATCAAAATTGAGTTAGCAATACCCTTATCAATGCCTTCTTTAAAGATTGATGTGTTAGTTACATATAAATCATCACCGACTAACTGAATTTTGTTACCTAAACGTTCAGTCATTTCTTTCCAGCCATCCCAATCATCTTCTGCAAGACCATCTTCAATACTAATAATAGGATATTTGCTTACCCAGTCTTCAAATAAACTGATAAGTTCTGATGAAGTCAATATCTTACCTTCAGATTTGAGATTATATTTTCCATCTTCGTAGAATTCACTACTCGCCGCATCAATCGCAATCATGATGTCTTCGCCTGCTTTATAACCCGCTTTATCAATTGCCTCTAAAATGACAGTTATAGCAGCTTCATTAGATGGCAAGTCTGGTGCAAAACCACCTTCATCACCAACAGTAGTATTCATACCTTGCGAAGATAAAACGCTCTTCAAAGTATGGAAAACTTCTGAGCCCATACGAATGGCTTCTAAAATATCTTTCGCACCGACAGGCATGATCATGAATTCCTGTAAATCCACACTATTATCTGCATGCTCACCACCATTGATAATATTCATCATGGGTACAGGCATTTTAAAATCTTTTTCTGTAGAAAGATATTTGAAAAGTGGCATTTTTGCATCATTAGCTGCTGCATGAGCGCATGCCATAGAAATAGCCAATAATGAATTTGCACCTAATTTCTCTTTGTTATGTGTGCCATCTAACTCAATCATCAAGTTATCAATGGCTGCCTGGTCGCTTGCATCTTTACCGATTAAGTTTTCACGTAAAACACCATTTACAAATGCAACGGCTTTACTAACACCTTTGCCCATGTATTTAGACTTATCTCCATCACGTAATTCAATTGCTTCACGTGCACCCGTTGATGCACCAGAAGGAACAGCTGCGCGTCCCATTGTGCCTGATTCCAGAATTACATCGGCTTCCACTGTTGGATTTCCGCGTGAATCAATAATTTGACGACCAATAATTTCTTTAATAATAGAACCACTTGCTGACATTATTTTCTCTCTTACTTTAATATATATAGTTAACTTTATAACAAAGCTTTATGACAATTTAACTGTATTACGGCTTAGCTGGCTTTCTTTTGTTTAGCCGCTGACATTTTTAATTCACGAGCCTTTGCAACGTAACTAGTAAACAAAGGATGCCCATCACGTGGGGTAGATGTGAATTCAGGATGGAACTGGCAGGCAATAAACCAGGGATGTTCTTTAATTTCAACTACTTCAACCAAACTATCATCTGTTGATGTACCCGCAATATTTAAACCTGCTTTTTCCAGTTTTTCACGATAGTTGTTATTAAATTCATAACGATGGCGGTGACGTTCAATAATCACATCTTTTCCATAAACATCACGAACATGACTACCCGATTTAAGTTTACAATCCTGTCCACCTAAACGCATGGTACCACCAAGATCAGAACCTTCATCGCGTTTTTCAATCTGACCTTCAGCCGTCGTCCACTCTGTAATTAATCCTATAACAGGATCTTTCGTAGCTTGTTTAAATTCAGTACTGTGCGCATCTTTGAGACCAGCCATATTTCGTGCGTATTCAATCACCGCAACTTGCATGCCTAAACAAATCCCAAGGTATGGCACTTTATTTTCACGAGCAAAACGAACGGCTTCAATTTTTCCTTCGACACCGCGCAAACCGAATCCACCGGGAACTAAAATCGCATCCATACCTTCAAGACATGAAGTTCCTTCATTTTCAATATCTTCAGAATCGATATATTTAATTTTTACTTTAGTGTGCGTATGCAGACCTGCATGAATTAATGATTCAGATAACGATTTATATGCTTCGGTTAAATCAACATACTTACCAACCATCGCAACAGTGATTTCATCCGTTGGACTATCCATTGCATCAACAACCGCTTGCCACTCAGATAAATCTGCAGCAGGTACATTTAAACGAAGTTTATCAACAACAATATCATCAAGATGTTGCTCTTTAAGCAATAAAGGAATTCTATAAATGGTATCAGCATCAAGCGCTTCAATAACGGCACGCTCTTCAACATTAGTAAACAAGGCAATCTTTCTTCGTTCACTTTCTGGAATGGGACGCTCAGAACGACATAATAAAACGTCAGGCTGGATACCAATCGAACGTAATTCTTTAACCGAGTGTTGGGTTGGTTTGGTTTTAAGTTCTCCCGCAGTAGGAATATACGGTAACAATGTTAAGTGCATATACAAGACGTTGTCATGTCCCAACTCAAAACCCATTTGTCGTATAGCTTCAAGGAACGGTAACGATTCAATATCACCTACCGTACCGCCAATTTCTATCATGGCAACATCAGCATCTTCACCATTAATTTTAGAACCTTCATGGATGCTACGTTTAATTTCATCGGTAATATGTGGAATAACTTGTACTGTGCCGCCTAAATAGTCGCCACGGCGTTCTTTGCTTATAACTGTTTCGTAAATACGACCCGTAGTGAAATTATTTGACTGGCGCATCGGAGTGCGAATAAAACGCTCGTAATGACCTAAATCCAGATCAGTTTCTGCCCCATCTTCGGTAACAAAGACTTCACCGTGCTGGAATGGGCTCATAGTACCTGGATCTACGTTAATGTAGGGGTCCAGTTTCATCATGGTGACTTTTAAGCCACGCGCTTCGAGAATTGCAGCAAGTGATGCTGAAGCGATGCCTTTGCCTAAAGAAGACACAACACCGCCAGTGATGAAAACAAATTTCGTCATTAATACGCCAAATAGTGTGGAGATGGTAGCTCATTCACCGTTAAGTAAACATGCCGTTGAATTGAGCCCTATTGTGAGTGTTTTTGTCTTACTTTTCAATCCTTAAGCAATAAAAACATATTATTGAAGCTATCTGGATATTACGTAATAAGCCAGCTGGCTTCACCCTCTGCTGCGGCAAAGGCCTCGCAGCAACAATACCCCACCACTTCAGCTAATTCTCCATCAACGTAGATTAAAGGAACCGATGCTCGTTGCCAGGGTGGAATTTTCCATTCCTGAAAGAGTTTTTTCAATTGATGGGTTTGCCCTCGTCCAGTTGGCCGGCAAGTCTCTCCGCCCTGTCGGAATCGAAGTGAAACTTCAGTATTTTTGAGTTTTTCCTGACTTAAGCCCTCGCCCACCGAGGATTTTGCCGATAATTTTAGTCTACCACTACTCAGTTCGATAGGTATCTCAATATCTGGCCAAAGCAACGCGGTCTTATTTTCTGCTGCTAAAAATTTCTCCTGAGCATACAGCAAGCCCTGGTAGCGTCTAATGTCGCCACCACGCCAGATAACTTCTGGCTGAGCATCTTCAGCTGCAGTTAAAACCTCATCCAGAATTCGCTGTAAACGAATTGTGTCAGGCAGAATTAATTCACAGATATCAGATATCCAATAACGCAAAACATTACGTTGCCGTTTTTCAGACAATTTTAATAATGCCGAAATATTTATTTGATTATTTTCATGGATATGATGCCAGTCCTGAAAAGCCAGTTCTGTTAATAATTGATCTGCATCGGCCTGATGAGTAGCACTACGAGATAAGGTTTTCTTTAATGAAGGCCAGCGTGTTTCTAATAATGGCACAACTTCATGGCGCAGAAAATTGCGATCAAAATCAGTATCAAAATTACTTGGATCATCAATCCAGTTAAGACTGTGTTCGACTGCATAACTAACAATTTCTTCACGCATAAAACCTAACATTGGTCGACAAAGCAAACCATGTGAAAAATTTTGTTTTGCTGGCATGGCTGCCAGACCTTTCACTCCTGAACCACGTAGCAACTGAATTAATACAGTTTCAGCCTGATCATCCTGGTGATGAGCAAGTAACAATACATCATCTTTGTTTAAAAGTTTTTTCCATTCAGCATAACGCGCGTGACGTGCGGCTTCTTCAGGACTATTATTTTTTGCTTTGGCATTAACAGAAATCGCTAAATATGGAACTGATAATTTTTCACAGATTTTTCGACAATGTTCTTCCCACTCATTAGCTAATGGGCTTAAACCATGGTTAATATGTATAGCTTTAATTTCAGCTTTAATTTCAGAGCGTAATGAAACTAATGTGTGTAATAAAACATGCGAATCACAGCCACCACTGTAAGCAACCCACATGACTTTAGCGTTAGAAAAGGGAGTGATATTTGATTTAAATAGTTCAGGGGTAAAAGACATTTTATCGGCTCAAGCCAAAAAAGATATTGAGCCACGAAGAACACAAAGAACACCAGGTAAAATAAAAATTATCTTCTCCGTATCCTTCGTGTTCTTTGTGGCTAAAGTAATTTATTCGGAATAGTTTCCATACGCCATTAAGTGCTCATAACGCTGGTCTAATAATTTATCAATCGACGTACTTGAAATATTATCCAGGCTTTTAATTAACGCATGTTTCAAGCTTGAAGCTACCGCATCAATATCACGGTGTGCGCCACCTAAAGGTTCAGGAATAATTTCATCAACTAATTGAAGTTCTTTTAAACGTTGCGCGGTTAAACCCATCGCTTCTGCAGCATCAGCGGCTTTATCGGCACTGCGCCATAAAATTGTGGCACAACCTTCCGGAGAAATAACGGAGTAAGTACTATATTCCAGCATCATTAAACGATCACCAACTCCAATCGCTAATGCACCACCTGAACCACCCTCACCAATAACCGTATTGATAATTGGCGTTTTTAATTCAGACATTTCAAGCAAGTTACGTGCAATCGCTTCACTTTGACCACGTTCTTCAGCATCAACCCCGGGATAAGCACCAGGTGTGTCGATAAAGGTCAAAACAGGCAATTTAAAACGCTCTGCCATTTTCATCAAACGCAATGCTTTACGATACCCTTCTGGGCGAGGCATACCAAAATTACGTTTAATCTTTTCTTTTGTATCACGGCCTTTTTGTTGCCCCATGATCATTACCGGACGACCATCTAATCTTGCCATACCGCCTACAAGTGCAGGGTCATCAGCGAAGGCACGATCACCATGAAGTTCTTCAAAATCTGTAAATATACGCTCAACATAATCCATAAAATAAGGACGCTGTGGATGACGTGAAAGTTGAGCAATTTGTGCCGCTTTCAAATTAGAGAATATTGATTTGGTTAAATCGTGACTTTTACCTTTAAGGCGCGAGATTTCATCGCCAATATTGATCTCATTGTCTGAGCCGACATAACGTAGCTCTTCGATTTTAGCTTCAAGTTCAGCAATGGGCTGTTCGAAATCAAGAAAATTTAAATTCATAATAAATACAATGTCTTATAATTAGTAATATGAGGTGATTTTAGCGAATTCTGTCAGTGACAACCAGTATTATTGTCACATTTTCATCAACTTTATGTTCTACGCCCTGCGGTGTAGGATTCATACATTGCAGCTGAAACCACAATTAGTCCACCAGCAACGGTGGAAAATTCTAACCATTCACCCAATAAAAGCGCAGCAAAAATACTGGCATAAACAACCTGAACACAGGCCACCAAACTCACTGTTTTTGCTTTCAGATTTAACAAGCTAAAAGCAAACAGCGTATGGGGTACTGCGGTAAAAAAGACACCCAATATTAACAGCTGTCCCCACTGTATAGTAGTTACCTCAGGAATCACTTCAAACGAAAACGGCAATAAAATAACAAAGGTAACAAGAGTTTGATAAAACAAACTATGTCTTGCCGAATAGCCTTTAAAATAATGCCCCTGAATGATATTTCGTAGCGCAAAAAACAACGCAGATAAAATACCCCATAAAATTCCTTGAGTCGTTTCATTATTTAAAGAGAACTCAGGCACTAATAAATAAACACCAAACAGTACAGTGACAGCGCTCATCACATCTTTAATATGCGCTTGCTCGCCGTGAAACAAGGGTTCCAAAAAAACAGTCATAATTGGAAAGGTATAAAGCGCAATCACCCCTACCGCAACACTTGAGACTTGCATGGCATGAAAATACGTTACCCAATGTAATGCGAGTAACACACCAAGCAAGATAACAATGCTATAGTCTTTAGCCTTAGATAATTTTATCGATTTATTTTGCCAAAGAAAGATAGCAAGAATAATGAACACGGCAAAAATACTGCGCAACAATGTTATTTCTAACGCAGTTAAGGAAATAAGTTTAGAGAATAATGCAGTTAAGCCAAAAATTAGAACTGCTGAGTGAACAGCTATAAGGCCTTTATAAGAATCTGTCATGGGAATATATTCAAGGAAGAAGTAAATACATGTGTCGCACCATTATCCACAACCATGAGGATTATAAAATCTATAATTGTATATTAGAAAAATCTGTGTCTGACCCTGATTCCCTATAACTACCCGTATATAATATTAACCTGCTTCTCACCCATCGTTTCACGTAAACGGTTTAACAACTCATCAGTTGGGTGCACATGCCACTCCTGACCTAGAGGGATTTCAGCACTGGCATCATCTTTGTGGTAATCAACGACAACAGGACACGAGCCTTCTTTAAAGGGGGTTAAGACACGCTGTAAATCATTTATAAAACCATTAGCCGCATGATTATTATCTACTGTCACCATTAAATTTTTTGCGAATCGTTCACGCGCCTGGCTAATATCATAAATTTCTTTGGCGCGCATTTTAAAGCCACCCGAATAATCATCGATACTTATTTCAACACTGGCAACAATGAGTTTGTCTTTTGCCAGGTTTTCACGGTTAGCATTAAACTCTTCAGAAAACACAGCCATTTCCATTCGGCCACTGCGGTCATCCAAAGTCAAGAAGGCCATTTTGTCGCCACGTTTAGTTGTCATCACACGCATGCCAACAACTAATCCTGCAACAATAACGGTTTGATTTTTTGTTGGCTTAAGTTCAGCAAGACGACCACTAACAAATTGTTTTAATTCTGGCAGATAACGATTAATCGGGTGGCCTGTTAAGTACAAACCTAAAGTTGTTTTTTCATTGGCTAAACGAAGCTCTTCGCTCCAGTCTTTTTGTAGCGAATAACTTTCTGGCCCGCTTACATTGCCATCAGCATCGGCTTGTGATGCCATACCAAACATATCCTGAATACCAGCTTGTGCATCACGTGATTTCTGATCGGCAATTTTCAGGGCATCAGGTAATGTTGCCATAATAGTAGAACGGTGTTGTTTAAATACATCCATGGCTCCGGCCATGGTTAAACCTTCCAGGGTGCGACGATTTACTTTTCGCAAATCTACACGTTGGCAAAAATTAAACAGGTCTTTAAACTCACCATTTTTTTCTCGTTCTTCAATAACCCCATCAATCGCCGCTTCACCCACACCTTTAATTGCACCAAGCCCATAAATAATAGTGCCATCATCAACTGTGAACTGATGTTTACAGAGATTGACATTAGGTGGTGCAACCTTAAGCTTCATTTCACTGCAATCATCAATCAAGGTGACGACTTTATCCGTGTTATCCATATCCGCAGACAATACGGCGGCCATAAACTCTGATGGATAATGTGCTTTTAACCATGCGGTTTGATATGAAACTAAAGCATACGCAGCCGAGTGAGATTTATTAAAACCATAGCCAGCAAATTTTTCCATTAAGTCAAAAATATAAGTTGCTGTTTTTTCATCAACATCTCGTGCCACTGCACCTTCGGTAAAGATTTGACGTTGCTTTGCCATCTCTTCCGGTTTTTTCTTACCCATAGCACGGCGTAATAAATCTGCAGCACCAAGTGAATAGCTTGCTAACACCTGTGCGATTTGCATTACCTGTTCCTGGTATAGAATTACACCATAGGTAGGTTTTAATATTGATTCCAGATCAGGATGTGGATAAACAACACGGGCACGACCATGTTTACGATTCACAAAATCATCTACCATACCTGAACCTAAAGGCCCCGGTCTAAACAATGCAACTAAGGCAATAATGTCTTCAAAATTACTCGGTTGAAGACGAGTAATTAAGTCTTTCATGCCGCGTGATTCCAGCTGGAATACTGCGGTAGTATTTGCTGCTTTTAATAAATAAAACGTGGCTTCATCATCAAGCGGTATCGTTTCAATATTAAGCAGCTCTTCGTCTTCGCCTTTGGTTTTTTTAATGCCGTTAATTGTTTTAACTGCCCAATCAACAATGGTTAAAGTACGTAGTCCCAGGAAATCGAACTTCACTAAACCTACCGCTTCAACATCGTCTTTATCAAACTGACTTACTAAGTTAGAGGCATCCTCTTCACAATATAATGGTGTAAAGTCGGTTAGCTTTGACGGTGAAATAACTACACCACCGGCATGTTTACCTGCATTACGCACAATACCTTCTAGAGACTTTGCCAGATCAATCAGGCCTGCAACATCTTCATCTTCATTATAAAGTTCGAGTAGTTGTGGTTCTTGTTCAAGTGCTTTGTCTAACGTAATGCCAATTTCAAAGGGTATAAGTTTTGCGATACGGTCAACAAAACCATAAGGATGACTTAACACACGACCTACATCTCGAATAACCGCTTTTGCTGCCATCGAACCATAAGTGATGATTTGCGAAACTTTATCGCGACCATAGGTTCTTGCAACATAATCAATAACACGATCACGACCGTCCATACAAAAATCAACATCGAAATCGGGCATGGAAACACGTTCAGGATTTAAGAAGCGTTCGAACAGTAATTCATACTTAATCGGATCCAGATCGGTAATGGTTAATGCATACGCAACAATCGAACCTGCACCTGAACCCCGTCCTGGCCCAACGGGTACATCATTTTCTTTTGCCCAACGAATAAAGTCAGCAACAATTAAAAAGTAACCGGGGAAGCCCATGCTATTAATTACATCAAGCTCAATTTGCAGACGAGCATAATATTCAGTATGTTTCTCTTCATAATCGTCTGCTTCAACATCAAATAATTGATGCAGACGTTTTTCTAAGCCTTTACGTGACTCTTCTTCAAGAAACTGTTCTATAGTTAATCCATCAGGAATGGGGAAGTCCGGTAAATAATTTTTACCTAGGGTTAATTCAACCGTGCAGCGTTTTGCTATTTCAAGCGTATTTTCAATGGCTGAGGGAATATCTTTAAACAACTCCTGCATTTCTTCAGCTGAACGTAAATACTGTTGTTCACTATAAAGTTTAGGTCGTCTGGGATCATCTAAAGTACGACCATCATGAATACACACGCGTGCTTCATGGGCATCAAAATCATTCGTCGAAATAAAGCGCACTTCATTTGTCGCGACTACAGGCACATCATGTTTTATTGCAAGTTCGACTGCGGCATGCAAATAGTTTTCTTCGTTTTCTCTACCTGTGCGTTGTAATTCAAGGTAAAAATTATTGGGAAAAAGCTGAGACCAGTCATTTAAACGTGATGATGCTAATTCAGCATTTTCACTTAACAAGGCAAGACCAATATCACCAAGACGACCACCGGATAAAGCAATCAAACCATCAGTTTGTCCCGTGAACCAACTTTTTTTCAACATTGGAATGCCGCGATGTTGGCCTTCGGTATAACCTCTGGAAACGAGTTCTGTGAGGTTGAGATAACCGGCATTATTTATACACAACAATGTCAATTTAGTCGGTTGGGTTGGGTCATCTTCGCTGCTCACCCAGCAATCAACACCAACAATAGGCTTTACACCGGCAGACTGACAGGCACGATAAAATTTCACCAGCGCAAACATATTACTCTGATCGGTCAGTGCCACTGCCGGCATCCCCGCTTCTGCGAGCGCCGCTGCAAGGGGTTTTATCCGAACAATCCCATCAACAATAGAATATTCAGTGTGCAGAGAAAGATGTACAAACGATTCAGACATTAGGGTAGTTTGGGATTTATTGAGGTCAGACGCAAGATGGAAAAGGATTTAATATCTGGTTAAATTTTGAGCTAATAGTGAACCACAGGAACATTGGGCTCACGAGGCAAAAGTGATTAATAATTACTGCAAACCTCTCTCTTTACCCTGTTTACTAAACTGCATTTTCAAAAAGGCCATTTGGTCACCAAGAATTTTTCGATTTCGCAAAACTAGATATTCTGCCACATTTGGCACATATGGCACGGCCAGTAACTTCATATTCATACTATCCAGCAAACGATCACCTTTATGAGTATTACAGCGCCGACATGCTGTTACAACGTTAGACCAGATATCCCGTCCTCCTTTCGAGAGAGGTTTAACATGATCTCGAGTCAGTAATAAATCCTTCATTGATTGACCACAATATAGACAGGTATGATGATCACGGCGAAATAATTCACGGTTATTAAGTGGCGGGATAGACTTTTGACGCGAACGCCGGTTTTCACCTTTGACGGCAATAATTGAATTTACAGTTAAAAGAGTTTGCTCACCGCTGATACGGGAATGTCCACCGTGCAATTGAAAGCTATTATCGCCTGCAGTCCATGCCACACAATCTCGTACGTAAATGTTCGCGGCTTCCTGCCAATCGATCCATTTCACCGGTTGTCCTGTTGCATCCAGCCTTAATATAAGCGGTAGTATCATGAGACTATGTTTTATAACTTCCCTTTCTTCCATTCGCATTTTGTTTGTAAAATTGGTTTAACTGATGGCTAAAAGCTTTTTCACCGGGCCAAAGGTACGCCGATGAATTTCCGTGACGCCAAGTTTTTCCAGGGCTTCAATATGAACCTTGGTTGGATAACCTTTATGTTTCGCCAGTCCATAACCCGGGTAAATATTGTCCATTTCAACCATTTCTTTGTCTCGAGTAACTTTAGCAATAATTGAGGCAGCACTAATACATTCCACCCTGTCATCACCTTTGATTATTGCCTCGGCATTAATCCTTAAATCAGAGGGAATACGGTTACCGTCGATCATGACAAAATCAGGTTGCTGCTTAAGCTCAGAAACAGCAATGGTCATTGCCCGCAAGCTGGCCTGTAATATGTTGATCCGGTCGATTTCTTCAACATCAACACGGGAAATAGCCCAGGCGATCGCTTTTTCTTTTATTTCTTTTGCTAGCACTTCCCGGCGTATTTCCGAGATTTTTTTTGAATCCACCAAACCTTCAATCGGCTTATCAGGATCAAGAATTACCGCTGCTGCGACAACCGGCCCCGCCAATGGACCACGGCCGACCTCATCAACCCCGGCAACAAACTGGCCTCGTTCAGCCCAGTCGAGGATAGGGGGAAGGGAGTGTTTTTTAACCATTAAATTGACAACCTGTATAATATGAAATTATGGTATAGCATACTCCCAAAATCGTCCAAAATGCTATGACTTTAACCTCTGAAAATCACTCTATCATGCCTGTCTTGTTGATTTTAAAATAGGACAATGCGATCATATCGCCCAATCGCACCTTAATTATTTGAGTATTTTCCTGGTTTAATATCTATTCTAATATTGTTTAAATCAGCTGAAAACCCCCACTATTCGGAAAAGTAATGAGCAAAATTAAAATTGCCGTCATTGGCGTAGGTTACCTGGGTAAATTTCATGCGCAAAAATATGCGCAACTCGAATCATCTGAGCTGGTTGCCGTGTGTGATGCGAGTCTGGAAGTTGCACAGTCCATTGCAGATGAACATGACGTACCTGCTTATACCAACTACAATGAACTCATTGGAAAAGTTGATGCTGTCAGTATAGTGGTCCCCACACAAAAGCACTATGAAGTTGCAAAAGTATTTCTCGAAAACAATGTTCATGTTTTATTAGAAAAACCGATTACCTCGACGGTTGAAGAAGCCGAAGAACTGGTCAAAATAGCAGACAAAAACAAATGTGTGTTTCAAATCGGTCACCTGGAACGTTTTAATCCAGCCGTACTGGCATTAGAAAATGAACTCGAACAACCTTTATTTATTGAATCAAATCGTATCGCACCGTTTAATCCACGTGGTGCAGATGTTAATGTTGTTCTTGATCTGATGATTCACGATATTGATATTATTCTGGATTTTGCACATTCACCCGTTAAACATATTGATGCGAATGGTGTTGCCGTTATTTCCAATGAAATTGATATTGCCAGTGCACGTATTACTTTTGAAAATGGCTGCGTAGCAAATGTTACTGCAAGTCGTGTTAGTATGAAGAGTGAACGTATTATGCGTATATTCCAGCATGATGCCTATATTTCTATTGACTTCCAAAATAAGAAACTCGCTATTCACAAAAAAGGCGATGGTGAAATGTATCCAGGCATAGCCAATATTGAAAGTAATGATCGTACCTTTGAACAAGGTGATGCATTATATAGTGAAATAGAGGCATTTCTTCTTTCAATCGATACAAAGAGTCCAGCGATTGTTAGTGGCAAAGCGGGTTTACTCGCATTACAAACAGCCATTAGAATTAGTGAATTGCTTAATACAAATTAATACAATCTCAAAAATAATATAATAAATTTTACGGAGTTTCCTGACATGATCCCAATGGTTGATCTCAAACTGCAATACAACAATCTTAAACAAGAGATTGATTCAAAAATCATCGAAGCACTCGGTAAAACACAATTTATTCTTGGGCCAAATGTACAAACATTTGAAAAAGAAGCGGCTGAACATCTTGATGTAAAACATGCTTTAACCTGCGCATCAGGCACAGATGCATTACATCTTGCCCTGCTCGCGGCAGGTATTAGTGAAGGTGATGAAGTGATTACGACTTCATTTACTTTTATCGCAACAGCAGAGGCCATTCGTTATGTTGGCGCAACTCCTGTTTATGTTGATATTAAAGCGGACACATTAAATATTGATGCTGATTTAATTGAAGCAGCCATTACCAGTAAAACACGTGCAATTATTCCGGTACACATTTTTGGCCAGCCTGCAGACATGACTAAAATCATGGCTGTCGCTAAAAAACATAACTTACTTGTAATTGAAGACTGTGCGCAATCATATGGTGCAAAGATTGGTAATGAAATTACGGGTGGAATAGGCTTAGCAGGTTGTCATAGTTTTTTCCCGAGTAAAAATCTTGGCTGTTATGGTGATGGTGGCATGGTAACCACAAATGATGACAGGATTGCAGATAAAATTCGTGTTTACCGTAACCATGGCAGTAGTGAACGTTATCATCATGACGTGATTGGCTACAATAGTCGTTTAGATGAATTACAAGCGGTCATCTTACGTATTAAACTTAAACATATTGATGAATATAATAAAGAACGTCGTCGTGTTGCTCATAGCTATAGTGAACAACTTAAAGATGTTGTTACTGTTCCATTTGAAGATGGTATTGGTACTCATGTATATCACCAATACACTGTCTTAACTGATAAACGTGATGCCATTATGCCCGCATTATCAGCAAAAGAAATTGGTAATGCAATCTACTACCCTATTCCATTACATCAACAAAAAGCGTTTGCAAAAGAATGCGCAGGTGTTTCATTGCCTGTTACTGAAGATACAATAAAACATTGTATGTCGTTACCTGTTTTCCCTGAAATGACTGAAGAACAAATCAAACTTGTTTGTGATACCATTAAGTCCGCTGTCTAACTTCATATAATCAGGAAAAATAGTTAATGAAACGCGTCATGATTATTGCTGGTGAAGCTTCTGGTGATTTACATGCGGCCAAACTTGTTCGTGAAGTTAAAGAAAAAAATACTGATATAACATTCTACGGTATTGGTGGAAAAAACATGTTAGAGGCTGGCGTTGATACGCTGGTCGACTCAGCAGAGCTTGCCGTCGTAGGATTATTTGAAGTATTAGCACATTGGAACACTATCAGTGGCGCATTAAAAAAGATGCAACTCTTACTTCGTACCGAGCCACCTGATCTTTTGGTCTTAACCGACTATCCTGACTTTAATTTACGTTTAGCTAAAACAGCAAAAGAATGTGGCATCAAAGTTTTATTCTACATTAGCCCCCAGGTATGGGCGTGGCGACAAAAACGTGTTTTTAAAATAAAAAAAATTGTCGATATGATGGCAGTTGTTTTTCCATTCGAAGAAACCTTTTATAAAAAATATAATATTCCGGTACGTTTTGTTGGCCATCCATTGGTTGATGAAATCCATGTCTCTGCAGATCAAAATGAGTTGCGCAATGAGTTTGTCCTCGATGACGAAAAACCCGTTATAGGACTGTTCCCTGGCAGTCGCCATAGTGAAATAAAACGTTTATTACCTGTTATTGTAGATAGCGCAAAACAAATCATAAAAGATAAGCCTGACGCACAATTTGTCATACCGATTGCATCTACATTAAAAGAAGAAGATATTTTACCTTACTTTGATGGGGTTGAGCTTGATATGCGGATTATTAGCCATCGAAGTCATGATGTTATGGCTGTTTGTGATGCGATTATCACGGTATCAGGCACCGTAACACTTGAACTTGCTTTACTCAAAAAACCAATGGTCGTTATAAACAAGATCAGTAAATTCAGTTATTTTTTTGTAAGTAGAATGTTAAAAATTGATCATATTGCTTTATGTAATATAGTTGCTGGCAAACGTGTCGTACCTGAACTGATTCAAAATAAAGCAACTGCAATAAAAATATCCAGCTCGTTACTCGAATTATTAAACAATAAAGAGAAACGAAATGAGATTATTACTGAGTTTAGCAATATAGAAGAAAGGCTTACTAATAAAGAAACAAAAACTGAACTTAGTGGCCTTCTAATCGATATGCTGGAAGATAAAATATAATCAATCTATTTCAATTTGACATTGAATATAACCATTCTGACAAGAAAATGTGATTTTATCTCCTTCCAGTACAACTGTTGTACCACTCATATCATCATAGGCTTCTTCCTGGTATGAATAAGCATCTATAAGCTTAAATTCATCTTCATTAACTTTGCATGTAAAAGAAACACCTGTCCCTTTATATGCATTAATAAAATTGTATATTCTTTTTGCAGTCCATAAAGTGCTAACTCTGTAATCACTTTCTCCTGGATAAGATTGATAACTTGCAATCAGGTTATCCTGTGCTGTTTCTGTAAGAGATTTGTTTTGAATATCATCTAACGTATCCAACATTAGCTCACTTGCCACATGAGCTAATAATTTCGTTGCTTCATTTTTATTGATACCGTCCTGCATATTCACTGATTTTTGTGAAAGTATATTTCCAGTATCAAATTCAGTAGTCATGCGATGCAAAGTAACACCAAAATCTTTAATACCTTCTCTGAATTGCCAAAATAACGGAGCTGGGCCACGAAAGCCAGGTAATAATGATGGATGTATATTAATACTGGCCTTTAATGCTGCCGATAAAATTGATTGCGGAAGTAGTCGTACATAACAAGATACCAGAATAATATCAGCTTGATACGATTGTATTTGTGAAATAGTGTTGCTATAACTTTTGTTTAGTTTTATTAATGGGATTGAATGAGTTAAAGCAAATGACTGGATAGAACCTGAATTTATTATATTAAATTCACTATCATCATCAAATGCAAACGCACATACTGTATGCTTGGACTGTACTAAAGCCTGGAATGGTATTAGAGATAAAGGACCAGTTGAACCAATAAAAATGATTTTCATTTATAAAGATTAATTAACTTTAACTCAATTTCTAACGTAAAATACCACGTTCACTTTGTTGAAGAAAAGTCAGCATATTTTCTACTTCAGAGAATTTTTCAGCTAGTGGTTTTAACTCTGTTTTTGCTACTTCAATGGTATTATGAGACCGATATATAATTTTATATGCTTCACGTAATGCTTTAAGCGCTTCTTTACTAAAGCCTTTACGTTTTATACCTTCACTATTTAAACCATGAGAATGTGCTGGACTACCGTTAACCATAAGGTAAGGTGGTACATCTTTATTAATAGCACTACCCATTCCACAAAAAGCATGTTGTCCAATTTTGCAAAATTGATGTACCAGAGTAAATCCGCCAAGAATAACAAAGTCTTCAATAATGGCATGCCCTGCTAAGGAGGCATTATTTGCAAAAATAGTGTTATTGCCAACCTGACAATCATGTGCGATATGGATATATGCCATTAGCCAGTTATCATCACCAATTCGGGTAGTACCACCACCATCGTCAGTTCCACGATTGATTGTTGCAAATTCCCGAATAGTATTACGATCACCAATTTCCAGGTAGGATATTTCACCATGAAATTTTTTGTCCTGGGGGATTTCACCAATAGAAGAAAACTGAAACAGTTTGTTTTCAGAACCTATTTTACACGGTCCCTGAATGACAACATGTGGACCAACCCAGGTCTTTTCACCAATTTCAACGTCTGCACCAATAATCGAATACGCGCCAATTTCTACGGAGTCAGCAAGTTTTGCAGAAGCATCAATAACGGCTGTTGGATGAATCAATATACAATCAACTTAATATAATAAAACTATAAAACTTATGTCTGGACAGCATCACGCTCAGCACACATGATATCGGCACTACATACTACTTTACCATCAACCGAAGCTGTACCAACAAATTTCCAGATACTGCGTTTCTCTTTAATGAATTCAACATGCAATTCAAGTTGATCACCAGGTTCAACGGGATGTTTAAAACGTGCTTTATCAATACCCACAAAATAATACAATGAATTACCGTCCGGAATCTTGCCTACCGTACGAAAAGCCAGAATACCGGTTGCTTGTGCTAATGCTTCAAGTATTAACACACCTGGCATTACAGGACGTTGTGGAAAATGCCCGGTAAAATAAGGTTCGTTAAACGTTACATTTTTATAACCCGTCAATGACTCACCTGGTTTGCATTCAGTCACCCTGTCAATCAACAAAAATGGGTAACGATGGGGTAAATGCTCAAGGATTTGATGAATATCAAGTTCTTTCAACGCCTGTTTCCTCTTAATTTTTATTATTCGCCAGACTCTTTTATGCTGGAGAGTTGTTTTTCTAATGCATTCAAACGCTTGGCCATTTCATCTAAGTGTTTGAATCTAATTGTATTTTTTCGCCACTGTTGGCTAGGCTCAAGTGGTGTCCCCGCAGAATATACGCCTGCTTTCTTAATTGAACCGCTGACTAAAGATTTTGCTGTTACGGTAACATTGTCCACAATCTCTAAATGCCCAACTATTCCAACCATACCCGCTATTCTACAGTGTTTTCCTATTTTTGTACTGCCTGCAATTGCAGTACATCCCGCAATTGCGGTGTGTGCACCAATTTTTACATTATGTGCAACCTGAATCTGATTATCCAGCTTAACATTATCTTCAATCACCGTATCTTCAATTGCACCACGATCAATTGTCGTATTTGCACCAATTTCTACATCATCACCAATTATAACTCGACCAAGTTGTGGAACTTTAACCCAGTTTCCATTATCCAGAGCTTGTCCAAAACCATCTGCACCTATAACTACCCCAGGATGTATTAAGTTTCTCTCACCTATTTCACAATCATGTACCACGGTAACATTGGCAGTTAACACTGTGAGTGCGCCGATTTTGACATTTTTTTGTAATACACAACCAGGTCCGATTCGTACAAAATCCTCAAGAATTACCCCTGATTCAATCACAACCCCTGCTGCGATACTGACAGTTTTGCTGATTATTGCATTAGTCGCAACATGGGCAGAAGGATCAATACCTGTGTTATATTTTTCAGATGGAGAGAGTAACGCTGCAATTCTCGCATAAGCAGCATAAGGATTGTTGCAGACAATAGCATTTATTGGAGAATTTTCAGCATCTGATGCAGACATAATAACTGCACCCGCCTTACTGGCAGCAAGTTGCTTACGATAGGAAGGATTGGTTAAAAAGCTTATTTGTGTAATATCGGCATGTTGTAAAGTGCCCACACTCTCTATTTCACGAGATGTGTCTCCCTTAACTTTACCTGAAACATGTTCTGCTAGTTCACCCAGTGTGTATTTCACTGGCCCACCTTATGTTATTGATATCATTACTTTGATAAGTAATGATTAATTATAGAATGTAACTATTTTATTGATTGAGTTTTTTTATACAATTTGCGTAAACGTTCAAGTACGTTTGCAGTAATATCAACTTGATGACTGGCATAAATAACACTCTCATTTAATATAATGTCATATCGTTTTTCTTTTGCCAGCGAAAGAATTGTTTCTGAAACCAGTTTTTGTAATTTACCGATTTCTTCATTACGACGAAAATTAAAATCTTCAGTAAATTCTTCACGTACTCTCTTAACATCGCGCTTTTTTGAAACAATCTCACGCTCTTGTTTCTTGCGTGCTGCCTCACTCATGACAGCAGCATCTTTAGAAAGTTTATCTTCCAGCACTTTAATTAACTTTTGTAAGTCAACGATTTTAACATCACGTGGAGCAAATTCACTTTCCAGTTTTTTACGTGCAACTTCAGCTTGTGGCGCTTCTTTTAATAATTTTGCCGTATTTACAATGCCAATTCGAGTATCTGCAGCATCAACAAATGGCACAGCTGTAAAGGTACCTAAAAGAATAAAACAGAAACTATAAATTTGTTTTCTTAATTGCAACATAAATTCCTTATATTAAAAAGGAGAACCTAAACTAAACTGAAATAAACGAGTTGAATCGCCTTCTTGTTCATTTAATGCTTCTGCAAAATTAAATCGCATTGCACCAACTGGCGTTATCCAGATAAATGCTATGCCCGCTGTGTAACGGAACTCATCACTCTTAATAGAATTGGTATCTTCAAAAACACTACCCGCATCTAAAAATAAACTCACCCGTGTAGAATCGCTTTTTTCTGTAAACGGATTAGGTAAAATCAAATCTACATTACCTACAATTTTAACTTTACCACCAACAGGGTCATCAAATGGATCATCATTATCTTTAGGTCCAACACTATTAGCATCATAACCCCGTATCGAACTACTGCCACCCGCAAAATAATTTTTATAAGGAGGATAGTCAGAAGAACTCCCAAAAGCAGCCCCGTAGCCTAAATTCATATTAAAAGCTAAAGTCACTTCTCTACCAAGCGGAAAGTAATTTAAATGACGAAAATCAACTTTATAGTACTCCAAATCACCGCCAGGCACAGCAATTTCGGCCCCTAAACTTGTCAAACTACCATTAGTTGCAAATATTCGACGGTTTCGGCTGTCATAAGCCCAGCTGGAAATAAGCTGAAATGTCCTGTTTAATTTGTTATTCGCAGCAATAAAATCAAGTATATTCTGAGATGTCGCAGTACCCGTGGTAATTTCTGTACTGTCATATTTAATACCCCAACGATAATTTGTATACTCTGAAAGCGGGACACCGTAAGAAAGCGACGCGCCATAAGAATCTGTACTGTAATTAGAAATATCAGCTTCTTCAGCATCTACCTGGCGATATGAAAGACTAATACTGCGGCTAACACCATCTTCCGTATAATAAGGGTTAGTAAAATTAAATCTATACTGTTTAGTAACCGAACTATTATCCAGGTTTATGCCAACACGTTGCCCCGTACCCAAAAAATTATCCTGAGTAACCGACAGGTTAACTACCGGCCCTTGTGAATCCGAATAACCCAGACCAGCTTGTAAACTACCCGTTGCTTTTTCAACAACATGATAATCCAGATTCACCTGATCGGCTGCACCCGGTATACGTACAGTTTGCACACTGACATCACCAAAAAAGCCAAGTCGATCCAACCGTGTTTTTGAGCGCGCCACATGTTTTGTTGATAGCCAGTCACCCTCTAATTGACGTAATTCACGACGAATAACTTTATCCTGAGTTTTACTGTTTCCGCTAATATTTACACGGCGCACATAAATACGACGTCCAGGATCAACAAAAAAAGTTAATGCCAGAGTACGTGATTTTTTATCTATATCAGGAACCATATTAACATTAGCAAAAGCATAACCATTTTCGGCTAACCGATCACTTAAGCTTTTTGTACTATCAATCACTTTGCGGCGTGAGAATATTTCACCTGATTTAATATCAATCAGTTTAGCCAGTTCATTGTGTGGAAGAATTAAATCTCCCGCAAGTTTTACATCACGAACAGTAAAACGTTCACCTTCTTTTATATTGACACTAATATATACACTTTCTTTCTCCGGCCCCAACGAGACCTGAGTTGATTCAATATTAAAATTCAAAAAACCGTTATCCAGATAAAATGATTTAAGTTTTTCTAAATCGGCTGCGAGCTGTTGTTTTTTGTAATTATTTCTGGAACCAAAGAATGAAGGTTCTGCCAGTGAAAATTGTTGAATTAATTTTTCATCTGTAAACTTTTTATTACCAATAATATTAACTGAATAAATTTCGGCCGACTCACCTTCAGAAAGCTTAATAGTAATATCAACTCGGTTTCTTTCTAATTGTGTTTGTTGTACATCAATTTTTATATTATATTTACCAAGACTATAGTATTGGCGTTGTAATTCCTGTTGCAGACCTTCAAGTATTGAACGATTGAATACACGACCTTTAACTAAACCAATTTGCTTTAACGCATCATCAAGCTGATCTTTTGGTATGGTGTCATAACCTTCGATATCAATTTTGTTAATTGCAGGTCGTTCGGCTACAAAAACAACAAGTACATCACCTTCACGTTCAATATGAATATCTTTAAAAAAACCGGTTTTGAATAATACACGAATGGCATTTTTTACTTCTGTCTTATCAATTTTATCTCCCGGCTTAATGGGTAAATAATTAAAAACAGTTCCAACTGATATGCGCTGTAAACCTTCAAGCTTGATGTCTTTTACATTGAAAGATTCAAACGCGAAAGCAGTACGCATCAAGCCAATAAAAACTAATATAGTAAAAATATATCTCATAAAACCTAATACAACTTTATTTTTGTTTATCCCGGGATATTTATCCAGAGATGTTTATTTAACCTAAGACGCGAATAATGTCGTTATACAATGCGACACTCATCAACGAGAATAAAAGAATCATACCGATTCGGCTTGCAAATTCCTGAGTTTCTTCTGAAACAGGTTTTTTGCGAACAAGCTCAATCATGTAATACGTTAAATGGCCACCGTCTAATATCGGTATAGGTAAAAGGTTAAGTATACCTAAACTAATACTGACAATAGCTAAAAAATCTAAAAATCTTGCTAGTCCTGCACTTGCTGAATAACCTGCATACCGAGCAATACTGACAGGCCCACTCAAGTTTTTAATGGAAATTTCACCCGTAAATATTTTACCCATCATTTTAAGAGTTAAAACACTAAAATCCCAGGTACGGGAAAATGCTCTCGGTATCGACTCAAATACATTATAGCCATGCGTAACACGCATCTCCTCTGGATAGACTGCACCAGCCTTATGCCCCAGACCAAGTCGCCCAACTGTTTTTCCGTTGCGTATAATTTTTTCAGGGATGACTTGTAATGTTTTTTGTTGATTATTACGTAAAATTGCAACCTGTAAAATTTCAGCAGGCTTGCTGGAAACCAAGTCAACAACATCAATCCAGTCAGTCGTTGTTATATTATTTATTGCAATAATTTTATCACCAACTTTAAAGCCTGCACTCTCTGCCGGTGAATTTTCAATAACAACACCCACGACTGGCTTAATAAGCGGTCGCCAGGGTTTGAAGCCCAGCTGTTTAAATAATCCCTCGACTTTTATTTCACCCTTTGTTGCAGAGAAATCAAGAGTTCGAATAACAATGTTACCTTCTTTATCTATTAATTCGAGTTTTGCCTGAGAACGGTCAACTATTGCAGGAATGATATTTTTAACTGCAACATCCCAAATGGGTGTTTTATTATTATTGATAGCAACAATTTCATATCCGGAAACAAGCCCCGCCTGTTTTGCCATGCCCTCAGCATCAATATTGCCGATAATCGGTTTTATCCCGGAAACACCCACAACAAACATCAACCAATAAGCAATAATTGCAAATATAAAATTAAAAACCGGACCCGCTACAACAATGGCTATGCGAGTCCAAACAGACTGCCCGGTAAACTCACGATGTTCTTCATCAGCTGCGATATCCGTTTCACGCTTATCCAACATTTTGACATAGCCACCTAAAGGCCAGGCAGCAATAACAAACTCAGTTTGATCTTCACCAAAACGTTTTATCCAAAGTGGTTTTCCAAAACCAATGGAGAAACGTAATATTTTGACACCTAGTTTTTTTGCGACGATATAGTGACCAAACTCATGTATAGCAACAAGAATACTAATCGCAACAAGAAAGGAAATAATTGTATATAAAATAGACATCATTAACCCTGTTTGACTCTTGAATCAATCAATTGTTCCGCTTCTTTTCGTGCAGCCAAATCATCTTCTAATATTTCAGTTAATGAATTTGCTGGTCTTGAAGTCATATTTATTAATGTCTGTTCAACAATATAAGCAATATCGGTAAACCTTAATTCGTTATCTAAAAATGAAGCAACAGCTACTTCATTTGCCGCATTCAATATCGCTGGTGCCGTTCCACCTTTCCGAATAGATTCTCCTGCTAAGCGTAAACAAGGGAAGCGTTCATAATCGGGGTGTTCAAATTCAAGTTTTGCAATTGAAAAGAGATCGAGTTTTTCCACTCCTGATTCAATACGTTCGGGCCATGCCAGGGCATGTGCTATAGGTGTGCGCATATCAGGTTGTCCGAGTTGTGCTAAAACAGAACCATCCGAATATTGAACCATAGAATGAATAACACTTTGAGGATGTACCACCACCTGGATATTGTCCGGGTTAGTGTTAAATAGCCAACAGGCTTCTATAATTTCCAACCCCTTATTCATCATGGTGGCAGAGTCTACGGATATTTTACGTCCCATACTCCAGTTTGGATGTGCACACGCCTGATCGGGTGTAACGTTTGTTAATTCACTTAATGATTTAGTACGAAATGGTCCACCAGAACCTGTTAACAATATTTTTGTAATGCCTGATTCAGCTAAACCTTTTTCATAGTCTACAGGCAGACATTGAAAGATAGCATTATGTTCACTATCTATAGGAAGTAGCTCAGCATTATTCTTTTTAACGACATCCATGAAGATTTGGCCGCTCATTACCAGCGCTTCTTTATTTGCCAGTAATATACGTTTACCTGCACGAGCAGCTGCCAGAGTAGGTTTGAGTCCAGCAGCACCCACAATAGCTGCCATTACATAATCAACCTGTGGCAAGCTGGCAATCGTTTCTAAACCATCAAAACCAGATAAAACCTTTACAGAACAATTTTTATCTTTAAGTTTTGTTTCTAATTCTTCAGCAGATTTTTTATCTGCCATGACTGCATATTCCGGCAAGTATTGTTCGCATTGTTCGGTAAGACGATCTACCTGGGTGTTTGCTGATAAGGCAACTATTTTATATTTATCCGGATGACGTGCCACAACATCCAGGGTATTTACACCAATAGATCCTGTCGCACCAAGGATACATATCCCCTTCACCCTATTTTCTCCATTAACCATAAACCTGTAATAAATACCGGCAGGGCTGACATAAGGCTATCAATACGATCAAGCATGCCACCATGCCCGGGCAATAAGTTTCCACTGTCCTTTATATTTACCATGCGTTTAAACATACTTTCAGACAAATCACCCACAATAGAATAAATCACCGTCACAAATGTGATTAAAATAAAAATAAGAGATTGGGATGAAGGAATATTTAACAGCTTAACTGCAACCAGGGCTACAACGAGTGTAACGACAAGCGCACCCGCTACACCTTCCCATGTTTTTCCAGGGCTGACATTCGGAATAAGTTTATTTTTCCCCAAAGCTCGACCAGCAAAATAAGCACCGCTATCAGCAAACCAGATCATTAAAACTAAATATAAAACAAATGCTGAACCATATTCAGGGTTGTTACGAATAAACACCATTGAAACAAGTGTAGCTGACAACAAAATAGTACCAATAAACGTTTTAACAATGCGAGTATGAATGAAATTATTTTTATGATGTGGGAACGATAATAGTAACGGTACGCAAATAATCCACCACAAAAGTGAAGCGACAATTATAACTATATAAAGCTCAGTGGTTGCAAAATATAAAATTGCTATAAATAAGAAAATATTAATGATAAAAAACAACTTACGTTGATACGGTTTTGTCCAACCTGCAAATACACTCCATTCCCATGCCCCAAAGCTCACCAAAACTAATGAAAAAAGAGCAAAAAGATTTTCAGGCATAGCGTATATCGCCCAAAGTATCAGTGGTCCCATTAAAAATGCTGTCAATAACCGATATTTAAGCATTTTTCATTTTCTCAATCTGTTCGCTTGTGTGACCAAAGCGGCGTTGTCGTCCTGCAAAAGAGTCCAGCGCATTTTGAAAAGCTTGCCGATCAAAATCCGGCCATAGCGTATCAGTAAAATATAATTCACTGTATGCAAGTTGCCAAATAAGAAAATTACTAATACGTTGCTCACCGCCGGTACGAATAAAAAGATCAGGCTCAGGTAAGTCACTCATAGATAAGTTTTGGCTAATTAAATCGGATGTAATATCTTCAGCTTTAAGCTGACCGGATTCAATTTTCTCCGCTAAAGATTTAACTGCCTGGGTAATATCCCATTGTCCGCCATAATTCGCCGCGATATTGAGAACAAGAGTTTTATTATCTTTAGTTAATTTTTCTGATTTTTTAATTTGTTCCTGAATCTTTTTGCCAAAAGCAGAAACATCACCGATAATTTTTAAACGCACACCATTTTTATGAAGTTTTTTAACTTCACGTTGTAGTGCAGCTAAAAAGAGTGACATCAACAAGCTCACTTCCTTTTTTGGACGTCGCCAATTTTCACTTGAGAATGCAAACAAGGTAAGAACTTCTATGCCTTTATCAGCACAGGTTTGAATAACTGAGCGAACCGTCTCAACCCCTGCTTTATGACCAGTTATACGAGGTGAACCTCTCTTTTGAGCCCAACGACCGTTTCCATCCATAATAATAGCAACATGTTTCGGAATGTTAGCAGTAGTGGATAGCTCTATTTGATCATGATCATCTTGCATTTTAAGTATCATTTATGAAAATTGATTAGTATCAAATTTCCATCAAGTCCTTCTCTTTAACAGCCAGAGCTTCATCAACTTGTTTTACATATTTGTCTGTGATTTTTTGTACATCATCATGTGCCTGATGATCTTCATCTTCAGTAATTTCTTTATCTTTCAACAATGCTTTAAAATCACTCAAAACATCACGGCGTATATTACGAATCGCGACTTTAGCGCCTTCACCTTCAGCACGAACAACTTTAATCATATCTTTACGACGTTCTTCCGTCAAAGGTGGAAGAGGTATCCGAATTAACTCACCGGTAGTCGCAGGATTCAAACCCATATTAGAATTCATAATGGCTTTTTCAATGGCCTGGACCATTGGTTTTTCCCATGGAGAAACACTTAAGGTACGTGAATCCAGTACAGAAACATTAGCAACCTGGCTTAAAGGAACTTCCGAACCGTAATATTCAACAGTAATGTGATCCAGTAAACTGGTATGTGCACGGCCAGTACGTAATTTTGTCAGATCATTTTTCAATGAAGCTATACTTTTTCCCATACGGGTTTCAGCATCTTCTTTTAATTCATTAATCATTTTATGCTTTCCGTTCTACGTTGCTGATCTTATTTAACTGATTATTTACAACTATTGCTGATTTCTAAATATACTAAAGTGACTACTATATTTTATTTTTTACTATAGTCCCTTCATTTTCGCCATGAACTACACGCATCAAAGCACCATTAGTACCCATATTATAAACAATAACAGGGATATTATTGTCACGGCATAAAACAATTGCTGTGGTATCCATCACACCCAGCTTATCTTCAATAACCTGGTCATATTCTAAAAAATCATATTTTTCTGCAGTTGGATCCTTATTTGGATCAGCAGAATAAACACCATCAACATTGGTGCCTTTTATAACAACATCACAATTCACTTCTATACCACGTAAACTGGCAGCCGTATCTGTTGTGAAAAAAGGATTTCCGGTACCAGCAGCAAAAATAACAACACGACCCTTTTCCAAATGTCGTACTGCACGTCGACGAATATAATCTTCACATACATTATGAATAGGCAAAGCTGACATTACCCGAACTTTTAAATCATGTCGTTCAAGTCCATCTTGTAATGCCAAAGCATTAATGACGGTAGCAAGCATTCCCATGTGATCAGCAGAAACACGTTCCATACCACTGGCAGATAAACTTACACCGCGGAATATATTACCACCACCGATGACCATTGCCACCTGAATACCGTTATCAATTAGCTCTTTTACTTCTACCGCAACACGATCAATGACAGCAGGATCAATACCGAAATCCTTATCACCCATTAGGGCCTCACCACTTAGTTTAAGTAAAATACGCTGATAACGAAATTTGCTGGCCATAATTTTTTATCCGTATAGTTATTGTCGTGGTGTTTATATCGCGGTATTTATATATTAGCCGCTGACTAAAAAATGGCCTCTAGAAGAGGCCATTAAGATTTCACTTGATTTGAGCCATTACTTCATCTGCAAAGTTTTCTTCTTTTTTATCTATTCCTTCGCCTACTTCAAAACGAATAAAACGTTTAACGGAAGCATTGTTAGATTTAAGTAACTGCTCAATTGTCTGATCCGGGTCTTTAACAAATGGCTGACCTAATAAAGTCACTTCTTTAAGGAATTTCTTGATTCGACCTTCAACCATTTTTTCAATAATGTTTTCAGGCTTACCACTTTCAGCTGCTTGTGCAGAGAAAATTTCACGTTCTTTATCAAGTGTAGCGGCATCAACATCTGCTTCTGAAATACAAGCAGGTTTGCTTGCAGCAATGTGCATAGCAATGTCTTTACCTAACTCAGCGTCACCACCTTCAAGCTCAACTATAACTGCAATACGTTCACCATGTTGATATGTACCCACAACATCTGCATTTGAAATAACTTCAAAACGGCGTACGCTCATATTTTCACCAATTTTAGCAACCAGTTCTTTACGTGTATCTTCTACAGAAGATCCACCTGCTAATGGTAATGTTAGTAGCGCATCAATATCAGCGGGTTTATTTTCTAAAACACAATCTGCAATTGAAGAAACGAAAGCTTTAAAATCATCACCTTTAGTAACAAAATCAGTTTCACTGTTTACTTCAAGAATAATTGCATTCTTGTTGTCATCACTTGTTTTAATAGCCGCAAGACCTTCAGCCGCAACGCGACCTGCCTTTTTGTCTGCTTTAGCCATGCCGGCTTTACGCATAGTTTCAATCGCAACTTCAATATCACCATCTGTCTCGGTCAGGAATTTTTTACATTCCATCATGCCGGCGCCAGTACGTTCGCGTAGTTCTTTAACTAATGCTGCAGTAATTGCCATGTTTTTATCCTCTTAAATCTTTATCTGAAATCAAATAAAAGTATTTGATTCTAGAATATCTGAAAACTTGATGTTAAAACATTTAAAAAAGGCGCCCAATATTTACGGCGCCCCTTATCTTTTCAAACAAAACAACTTTTATTCAGGTGAATCGTCTGCTTTTTTAACGGCTTTCTTTTTAGCTGCTTTTTTCTTAGCAACTTTTTTAACAGCTTTCTTATCTTCAGCTTTTTCTGAAACTTCTTCAGAAGCATCTGCTTTCTTAACAGCTTTCTTCTTAACTGCTTTTTTCTTAGCTGTTTTCTTCTTAGCCGCTTTCACTACACCAGCATCATCTGTTTCAACAAAATCATCTTTGTTACCAGCAGCAGGCTTAGGAGCAGATTCTTTACCAGTAATAACAGCATCAGCCATACCTTTAACATAAAGGTTTACAGCACGAATCGCATCATCATTACCAGGAATAACATAATCAATGTTATCCGGGCTGTTGTTACTATCTACAACACCAATAACAGGGATACCTAATTTAACCGCTTCTTTAACTGCGATATCTTCATGACCTACATCGATAACGAATAATGCATCAGGAATACCGCGCATGTTTTTGATACCACCAAAACTACGATCCAGTTTTTCCATTTCACGAGTCATGGTGAGAATTTCTTTCTTGTTACGGCCTTCGATACCTTTTTCCATCATCGCTTCTAATTCTTTCAAACGACGGATAGATTGTTTAACTGTTTTGAAGTTAGTCAACATCCCACCTAACCAACGATGGTTTACGAAAGGCATGTCACAACGTTCTGCTTCTTCACGGATGATTTTACCAGCAGCACGCTTGGTACCAACAAATAAAATAGTGCCGCGGTTTGCAGCTAATGAACCAATAAAGTTAACCGCATCCTTATATAAAGGAAGAGTCTTTTCTAAATTGATGATATGGATTTTGTTACGATCGCCAAAAATGTAATTACGCATTTTCGGGTTCCAGAAACGTGTTTGATGACCAAAATGTACGCCGGCCTCAAGCATTTCACGCATGCTTACTTCACTCATTCTATTTCTCCTGATCTCTTGAGAGATCTATTAGGGTTACGCCTCCACACACCCCATTTAATCAACCAAAACGAAAGTCTATATCTGAAAGCCTTCAGCGTTATATGAAGAAAGCAATCAGCGTTTTCGAGTCAGCACCCTGACAAATGTGTCGGTGTGTGTGTGTCGTTAAATTAGTTTGTTTTGTAGGGGTATTCTCCCTAAAAATACAAACGATTAAAATTTGCCAAATCGGCGCGCGCTTTATACCATATTTGGCTTGCAGCAACAATCAAGATCACTCAAACTCTTGAATTAATGCGAATTTTTACCTATTTGCCTACTTTTTAGGCATCTTTTAGTAACAGGAACCACTAAATGGCTATCACCATCAAATCTGTTGAAGATATTAAAAAAATGCGAATCGCAGGTCGACTCGCAGCAGAAGTGCTCGAAATGATCGAATCCCATGTTCAAGTCGGCATCACCACCAATGAACTCGACAAAATTTGTCACGATTATATCGTCAATGAACAGCAAGCCATCCCAGCTCCTCTGGATTATCACGGCTTTCCCAAGTCCATTTGTACCTCGGTTAATCAAGTAATTTGCCACGGTATACCGAATGAAAAGCGCCTAAAAAATGGTGACATGATTAATATTGATATCACTGTCATAAAAGATGGCTGGCACGGTGATACCAGTAAAATGTTTTTTGTCGGTGATGCTTCTATCCAGGGAAAACGGGTCGCCAGGGTCAGTTATGAATGTCTATCAAAAGCGATTGAACTGGTAAAACCCGGTGCTCGACTCGGTGATATTGGTGCCGCCATTCAACAACACGCCGAAGCACATGACTATTCAGTTGTTCAGGAATATTGTGGCCATGGTATAGGTGAAAAATTTCATGAAGAACCGCAAGTATTACATTATGGTAAAGCTGATACAGGCTTAACACTTGAGGCTGGCATGATTTTTACTATTGAACCGATGATCAATGTCGGCAAACGTAATGTTAAACTTTTAAAAGATGGATGGACAGTCGTTGCAAAAGATCGCAGCCTTTCGGCACAATGGGAACATACTATTCTTGTTACAGAAACAGGCCATGAAATTTTAACTTTACGTAAAGAAGAAACTATTTCATGAATGGATATAAAAGCCCGTTTAATGATTCAGAATTATTTGATGAAAAACATTTTGAATCCGAACTTCATAAACAGGAAAACATATTAGCATTATTTAAAAATACATTAACAAATGCCACTGATGTACTTAAACAGCGTTTCAAAGCAGGCCGTGCAGCAACTGAATTAGTTCATGCACGTTCAAACATTGTTGACGCGGTACTGATAAAAGCATGGCTGCAATACTTCGCTGAAGATGCAACCGATATTGCTTTGCTTGCAGTTGGTGGTTATGGTCGAGGTGAACTTCACCCTGCTTCCGATGTTGATGTACAAATTCTGTTGAAAAATGATGGTGATCACCATAACGAAGCTCTTGCAGAATTCATTACCTTTCTCTGGGATATTGGACTTGAAATTGGACACAGCGTTCGTACTTTAGAGGAGTGTATTACAGAAGCAACTGCTGATATTACTGTAGCGACAAACTTACAGGAAGGCCGTCTATTAATTGGTCCCGAAGTACTCTTCGATAAACAAAGAGAACTCTGTGCCCCCGATAAAATCTGGCCCAGTAAAGATTTTTTTCAGGCAAAACTTGATGAACAAATCAAGCGTCATCAAAAATATCATGATACCGCCTATAATCTGGAACCTAACATAAAAGAAAGCCCTGGTGGTTTGCGTGACATTCAGGTTATTGGTTGGGTAGCTAAACGACATTTTGGTGTTGATACCTTAAAAGATTTAATTAAAGACGGATTTCTTACCGAACAGGAATATCGATCCTTACACGAAGGCCAGGCATTTTTGTGGAAAGTACGTTTTGGTTTGCACGTAATTAGCGGAAGACGTGAAGATCGTTTGTTATTTGATCATCAACGCGAACTCGCTAAACAGTTTGGCTATCGTGATGATCGCCATCATTTAGCTGTAGAATATTTCATGAAGCAGTACTATCGCACTGTGATGGAACTCAGTCGCTTAAATGAAATGTTGTTACAACTATTCAAAGAAGAAATATTACTTACTGATGACTCAAGTGAACCAGTTGAAATCAATAATCGTTTTCAAGCTCGAAAAGGTTTTATCGAAGTCACACATGAAGGTGTTTTCAAACGCTATCCTTTTGCCCTATTAGAAATTTTTCTCATCCTGGAACAACATCCTGAGCTCAAAGGTGTTCGGGCAAATACTATTCGATTAATACGAGACCATCGTTATTTAATAAATGAACAATTTCGTAATGATCTACGTTGTAAATCCCTGTTCATGGAAATTATGCGGCAAACAGAAGGGGTAACCCACGAACTCAGACGAATGAATCTTTACGGTATTCTTGCGGCGTATTTACCTGTATTTGAGAATATTGTTGGTCAAATGCAACATGACCTCTACCATGTTTATACAGTTGATGAACATACTCTAACCGTTATTAGAAATTTACGACGGTATACTGTCCCGGAACATTACCACGAATTTCCTTTATGCAGCAGTATCATGAATAACGTTCCGAAACAGGAAATTGTATTATTAGCAGGCTTATTTCATGATATAGCGAAAGGACGTGGTGGTGATCATGCTGCGTTAGGTGCAGAAGATGCAATGAGATTTTGTAAAGAACACGGCTTAAGCAACTTTGATAGTAACTTAGTAGCATGGTTAGTCCGTTATCATCTCGTCATGTCATCAACAGCACAACGAAAAGATATCACTGATACAGACGTTGTACATGAATTTGCACAGCAGATGGGTGACAAAATGCACCTTGATTATTTATTTTTACTCACCGTTTCCGATATTCGCGCGACCAGTTCTTCGGTCTGGAACTCATGGAAAGGTACATTATTGCGTGAACTTTATGCAGCAACTGAAGCGGCTTTCCGGCGTGGACTTGAGAACCCGATCATCCAGTCAGAGCGAATCAAAGATTACCAGCGACAAGCACGTGAATCATTAGTTACAAAAAACATGCTTGAAAAAAACATTGATATTTTATGGGATGCATTTGGTGATGAATACTTTATACGTTACTCACCGAATGAGATTATCTGGCATACAGAAAATATTTTACAAGCTGAAAATATTTCTACTCCCCTGATTCTTTTACGTAAGCGACCTAAAGGTGATGGCACTGAGATATTTATTCATACCAGGTACAACAGTAATTTATTTACTATTATCTCAACTTTAATAGAACAAATGAATTTAACCGTGATGGATGCGAGAATTTTCACATCCAAAGATAATTACACTCTTGATACTTTTCTTGTTCTGGAAGCAGATGGTTCACAGCTAACCGATTCCTTACGTATCGATGAGTTAAAAGAAAAGTTAACTTATTACATTACACAACCGGAAACTTCTACACCCGGCATCACACAGCATATTCCCAGGGCGGCAAAACATTTTAAATTTCCTACGAGTGTTAGCTTTGAAAATAATGAAACACAAAGCCAGACCATGATGAAAGTAACCGCTTATGACAGACCCGGGCTGTTGTCACAAATTGGTTCTGCCATGCATGCATGTGAAGTAACTTTACATAAAGCTAAAATCGCCACCTATGGTGAAAAAGCAGAAGATATTTTCTTTATTACTGATGTACAAGGAAATACAATCACTGATAAAAAACAGCTTGAATGTTTAGAGCAAACGATTGTTGAAGGACTGGATAGTTAATAAACTGAACCACGAACTACTGTGGAAAGGCACGTCAAATTTGACCATTATCCAATGGTTGTAGTTTCCGTTAACTACTTTAACTCGGTAAGCACTATTAACATTTTTATTATACAATTCAATTATCAACCGTAGTCAGCAATTATTTCTAATACTTTATCGATATATTTTTTTGCTTCATCAACATCTGTACCAGTCCGTAAATATGC
>VAPK010030121.1_pt1 | contig 43065 bp, 54 predicted proteins | sample 3395031 | NCBI WGS metagenome assembly VAPK01 (sample SAMN08290443, study PRJNA428436) | hydrothermal vent metagenome | isolation source: Deep-sea hydrothermal vent chimney 1 | place: Pacific Ocean: Juan De Fuca Ridge
AATACCTTTATGCATGTCTGAACGGTTTTTAAATATATTAGGTAAATTAAAAAACATCATAACTTGTTGATTCTGATCATTTTTTTGTGGGGATCCCTCAGTGTCAGAGACCAATTGTTTCTAATATGGAAATATAAATTTTATTCAGTCCTAAAATAATTGAAAGTATATGAATCGAATTAAATTACCTTCGGCTAATAAAAAACACGGTTTTATTAAATCGGTTTTCTTAAGTCGTTATACTGTACTTTTAATCGCTATTGGGGGAGTCATCTACCTAGCGAATCTATCTGGAGGACGTTTAGTTCCTTTAACGATAGGTCTTTTAGTCTTCGCAATATATTCTGCTTATGTAGGTTTTTTAAAAAAAGGTTATGTTCTATGGCGATATAAATCCCAGAGTGCTGCGGTTATCGCTTTTTTACTTGCCTATTTTACTGCTTACTTTTCCGGTATAGAACAAAATGGAATTGAAATCATCAGTAAGCAAATTATGCCTTATCCAAATGTTTCTGAAATTATGCTTGTTCCTGGAACGTCAAAAAATATGGTCTGGGAATGGCTGTTAGATAGCCCTGATTCTCCTGATAAAGTTATTTCATTTTATAAAGATGAACAAAACACAAGAAGCTGGACGGTAAAATTATCTGAACCAATGATATTATTAGAGAATGAAAAATATAAACTCACTATCAGCCCCGTAAAAAATCCAAAAGGTAGCCAGATTTATTATTCGTTAAAAAAAAGAATTAATGAGGATGGAATTCTTTTAAAATAAAAGGACAATATAATGAAATACATAACTGGAATATTACTGTTAGCTTTTTCTTTTTATGCGCATAGTAGTGATAGAGATGACTTATTGCTTGCATGGGAAAATATTCAAAAAACTCATAAGCAGGTAAAGTCGTTTGAAAAAGTTAGTGAAGGTAAATATAAGATAAAATTTTCCGTTCTTCCATATGAGGGGGAGCTGAATATTCTGGAATATGATGTTGAAGATATTGAATATAATATAGTAAAGGATAATCCGTTCACGAAAAGTGGGTATGTTAATGTTGATTTGGTTGGTGCAGATGAAAAAATGCTCGCTAAATATGGACGTTCCTATTATAAATGGTTTGAAAGCAACACGCTTTACCTGAATACTAAAACCGGGAAATGGGTTACAAGCAGAGAATATAATAAATATTTTACCAACGTCACAAAAGATAAAGTTCAGAATAACGTTTTATTTTTCTTGTCTGACTACTGGGATTACATTTTAATTTTTGTAATTGGTTTTTTTATTATTACGAGCTTTACGGGTAGCAGACAATTAAAAAAAGCATTAAAGCTACAGCATGATGCTGTAACTGACATGGAAGAAGTTAAAAGAATTCAGGATGTTGCATTGGAACTTCACAAGAAAACCAATAAGATACTCAAAGATATACTTGAAGAATTAAAAAGTGGCCGATAAAGGTAAAAAGGGGCTGAGGATTTTTACTGTTAACCAGCTCCTGTTTCCTGTTATGACGCATTATTACGTATTGTTAATTACACCGAGTATTACCTATGAAAACTGACTCAATGACGAATCTTTTGAAGAAAAATAATGCTGAAATATCTGTCGTAAAAGCGAATAAGATTTTAGTGGCCATTGAACTGCTTGAAGAAAAAGAGCGCCCAAGCTCAAAATATGAGGGTAAAATTAAAAAGTACAAAGCACTCACGTCGAAGGGATTGGTTTACGGTATAAATAAAGAGAACCCAAGCAGCCCCGGGCAGACAACGCCGCATTACTATGTAGAAAAATTTGATGAACTATTCGCGCTCATCAAAAAAAATAATTAAGGAAAATAAATGGGGTTAGAGGGTAATAGGTCTGATAAAAGAATATTTGTGGTCAGAGCAAATACTATGAAAATTAATTCTGATACAAACCCCCTGGATAAACTGCCACCTATCCTTAAGAAGAACTTAGATAAAAATTTATGTGTTTGTAATGAGGTTGTTAAGATGGATATTATCAATGCCATCATAAATGGGGCGACAACAGTGGAAGAGATTAAAAAACAGACCTACGCCACTATGGGAAGTGGCTGCTGTACTCAACAGATAGAGCGGTTGATTGAGTGTCTTTGCTCGCCAGAAATGGAACAAACGGGACTGGAGTGATTTAATTTTTTCAATAATCAGACTACGTTATTTTTAATCAGGAAAACTATGGAAACAACGACATCTCTACCTGTAGTAATAAAGTTAATGATTACTTTTGTTTTCATTGATGTAATTGCAACGATGATGTTTTTTTATTTTGATATTAAATCTGATCCAGAACTTGGTTTTTTTGATATTGAAAGTATTGTTTCATTTGTTTTTCCGCCGATCTACCTGGCGTGTATGATCTGGCTTATACGTACACATGCAGCAATAACCAGAATAATTATTTTTATTGTTTTTGCCTTAGAGTTAGCTTCGTTTATGACTTTTGACTTTGAGTTATCTGTTTTTGACATTTTTCCAATACTTTCGCTGGTGTCTACTATGGCTCTTTTTGGTTGCATTTACATTCTTTATACTGATGTTGGGAAAAAATGGTTTGGGCTGAACAATAAATAAATGTGGTCAGAAAAATCAGGTGCAGTGCACATTACTTTGTAATACAAACTAATAATTAAATGGGTCAATGCCCTTTAAATTTGTTACAGGATATTTATCGACATGGGGTTTTAAAAAAAAGTTTTTGCTAAAAAAAAGACGGATGATGAACTAAAAGCAGAGGTGTTTAAAAAAGCCACAGAACACTGAAATGCAAGTCATGAGCCTGCTGCTGTTGAAAATAATGCTATCCAGGATAGTGTTGATAAAGCCCCCAAGCCAGTTTATGAAAATATCGATCAGGTTAAAAAGAAAAACATCCGGGCGGTGTTACTGGAAATAGCACAAAGGGGTGAAGCGGGTGTGCTGGAAATATCTATTTCAGACAAAGTTGGTGTTAGTCAGCTTGATACTTCAACCGCTTTGGCTTATTTAAATAAAAATAATTATGTTGAAGCAATTAGTAGTCCAGCTGGAATGAAATATTTTTTAACGGATAGCGGAAGGAAATTTTGCATCAGTAAGGAATTTAATTCTAACTTTTAAAATAATTAATCAGAATTGGAGTGATTTAACTTTTATACCAACTATATAGGGTCAGAGTAGAAAATTATTTCATTGTACGTTCAGCTTTTACTATGATACTAAATGCTGAGGAGATGGACATGACACGGCAAGAAGCTCTTGAAATAATATGGGGAAGATTACTTATCGTTTTTGTTTCTGTGCTGGCTTTTACCATTGTCATCGTAAGATTCGGAAATAATTTTCGCACCTCAATTTTAATATTTGTCTCTGGAAATATCGGAGGTTATGCAGCAGTTCATAGAAATCTTCGAGAGCTGACAGATATAGAATTATCGTAACTATCCAGATCGTGGTTAGGTATAATTGTTCCTTCATTCGTAGGCGGGATATTGGCATTTGCCTTGTATCTTTTATTTTTATCAGAAATTCTTGCAGGCCAGCTGTTCCCGGAGTTCGAACCTCATCCGAATGCGACAAGAGGGTTTGAGTCCCTGTTTGCTTAATATGGTAAATCAATGCCCGACTATGCAAAAGTTTTTTTCCGGGCTTTTGTTGCTGGATTTAATCAGAAATATGTTATTGATATTATCGATCCAGTTAGAAGCAAAACCTGGTATAGAATTAATTATAAGATTAGATTAGCTGATTCAATTTACATATTAAGGACAATACATGAGCAAGACGATAAAAGGACCGGATGGAAAACCACGTTGCCAATGGTGTGAGGCGGCACCGGAGTTTTTTCACTATCATGATACCGAATGGGGTTATCCCGTTGATGATGATCAGCGTTTATTTGAAAAAATATGCCTGGAGAGTTTTCAATGTGGTTTAAGCTGGCGCACTATTCTTGCCAAACGTGAGAACTTCCGAGCGGCATTTTATAATTTTGACTTCAATAAAGTAGCATGCTTTACCCAACGTGATATCAACCGTCTTCTTAAAGACGAAGGTATTGTTCGTCATCTCGGTAAAATTGAGGCAACCATTAATAATGCGAAGCGGGCGCAGGAAATGGTTAAAGAGGAAGGTTCACTGGCAGCTTTTATCTGGCGTTATGAACCGAAAAAACATACTAAACCACAAACCGCTTCAACTTCTGCGGAATCAATTGCCTTGTCAAAGGATCTAAAAAAGCTTGGATGGAAATTTGTCGGGCCGACTACGGTGTATGCTTTTATGCAGGCAATGGGACTCATTAATGATCATGTTAAAAACTGTGTTATCAGTACCAAGGTTGAACGTGCGCGTAAGAGTTTCAAACGTCCGTGTGATAATATAGTTTAAATGGGTTAGAGGAAATATTTTCTGGCATGCTGTTAAAGATACGAATAAATATCCTGGGAAAAATATAAATGACCGTTAATACATCTGAAACTTCACCCGCTGTTTATGCAAGCTTTGCACGTTTTATTTTCCAGATTACATTTCATTTATTGAACCGTTATACATTGTGCCATTAATAGCAAGCTTTCTTTTTGTTTATGGCTCTTGACTAAAGGTGTAAAGAGCAATTTTAAGAGTTAATAATGTTGCGATAATTGCTGTCAGGGAAAAATGCTTTCTAAAACCAGATATGATAAAAATAGTTTATAATATAGAATTATCTTACGTTTATTTAATCGTTTATAGTTTACATAACTAAGGAATAACGCTAATGAAGCAGTCTCCTCGCATACAAATTCATTATTTTACGGACATACTTTGTGTTTGGGCTTATCTTGCACAAATCAGGCTGGATGAGTTAATTAAAAATTACTCATCCAAAATTGAGATAAGTTATAACTTTATGCCTGTTTTTGGTTGTACTCAAAATCGAATTGGCAATGGCTGGAAAGATAAAGGTGGCTTTAAGGGGTTTTCAAAGCATACACATGAAGTATGTGAAGCGTATCCACATATTAAATTACATAAAGATATTTGGGCACTAAACACACCGAAGACATCAACGACCAGCCATCTATTTATTAAGGCGGTACAGTGCCTGGTGGATAGTGAAATAATAAGTAATGAGCCTCGCGCTGAATTTGATCAACGTACTTTGTTTGAAGAGTTTGTTTGGGAAATTCGTTTGGCCTTTTTTAGAGATTTAAAGGATATTAGCCAGATGAGCATTTTAATGGACATCGCCATCTCAATGAATTTACCAATAGATAGAATCCAGGATGTTTTGGATGATGGATCTGCGTTAGCAGAATTATCTCGTGATATTGAATTAAGAGATGAATTTGCTATTGAAGGAAGCCCAACATATATACTCAATCAAGGCAGGCAAAAACTTTATGGTAATGTTGGTTATCGGATTATTGAAGCTAACCTTCAGGAAATTATTAAACAGCCGGAGATGGAAGCAAGTTGGTGTTAGCGGGTGTTAATTATTATGGGGCCAGGTAGTGTCGAATTTATACCCCGGGCGATTGAAAAATAGAATAAAGAATAGTAAGGGCTTGTTTTACAAATGAGGATTGTTTAAGTGGATCAACAAAAACAAATAGAGCAATTGGTATTGTTGTGTATTGACACAGCGAAGGAGATGTTAAAAGAATATAAAGTGATTGTTCCTTTTGGTATTCGCAGCTTTAATGACTCTGAAGATATGAAAATGAATTGTCCCGGGGATAAACTGCCTGAAGCGGGTGTGTCTAAACAAGTTGAGAATGTTGTTAGCGAGTTAAAAGAATTTCTTGATAATGAAGATATATTTGCAACGGCTTTTGTAACTGAGCTTGAATCAGAGGGTGACTCCGGTATTGGTTTACAAATTGAAACGGAGCAATCATCAGTGTTGTTTGTTTATCCTTATCGGAAGAAAGATGGAGAGTGGGTAATTGATGAGCCAATTCAGACAGGTCAGTTACTGACAAAAGTGTTTTCGAATAGCACTACTTAACCGAAATATGATTGAGCTTGAGATTGAGGCAAGCTCAGGTCTTGCCTGCTTATCTTATGATTCCATGCAGTCTGACTTGATATCTTTTCAAGATAAGCAGCATGAGAAATTATATTAAATAATCACTCTTTAGTGCTTGAGGCTGGAATGGCCAAATTTAGCACATAATAATAAAAAAAATCCTTTTTATTCAAATAGATAGACGCTCTTGTAACAGGTCTAAAAAGCAGCCAAGATAAGCAATGTTAATTTCCACAGATTAATATAAAAAGGTAAGTTTGATTTGGATAAAAAACATTATCCCACCGCATTTTTGCTCATAATTGCGGTTGCGTTGTATTTTATGTATGGCGATCAATTTTCGTTGAAGAATGTTGATTTTGCAGCATATAAAAAAGTTTGTAATCAGTATCAGTCTGCCAGGGCGGGAGTCTATACTAATGATGAAATGCAGAGTTTGGTGAATCAGGTGAATTATCTGTTGCCAGATGCTGTTGCTGAGATAAACGATTCACTTAAAAAAGAAATAAAAGCCTGCGCTAATATGCTAGCGGGGCGACTGAACAAATAAAAATTGTAATTATAATATAAGAAGGATGCTGTTATGCCTGAAGATTTACCTAAAGCGATAATGGTTTTACTCTGGTTGTTAGGTGGCACTATTATTTTTGGTGCATTACTAATGAAATCAACGGTATTAAGTTCATTTGTTTTTCTCACAATATTTTTTGGTTTGCCTGTTTTGATTGTTTCGCTGAAAAAGAAACAAAATAATTAATGGCTGTGTAAGTTATTTTATAGTCAGGTTAAGTGAGCAGTAATTAAACGGAGTTAATTTTAACATGTCATTTTTTCTGGAAACGTTCGAAGTACCTTTATGGTTTTTAATTTTTACATTTGCTTGTGCAGCTCCACTGTGGATTAAGTGGTATCAAATGTTTTACAGAAAATTTATTGTCACGGGAATTTTGCAAAAAAAATTCAGTAAAGTTGAGGAAGAGATTAGTGTTTTGCAAAAGGCGACAGAACACTGGAACAGCAGTGTAGAACATGACCTCAAGTCGGCTGAGTTAAAAAAGTCGAAACGTAAACATGATGCTGACTCAGCAGAGCAACCCTATGTAAAAATTGTTTTGAAGGCTTTAGCTTTGAATGGTGATGCGGGTATGTTAATTCAATCGATTGCGGACAACCTGGAAATCAATAGCAATGAAATTAAAAGCTCACTGTTATATCTGGAAAAGAATGAGTTTGTTGAAGCTGTTGTTGGTGGCTCGGGTATAAAATATTATTTAGCTCCAAGAGGAAAAAAGTACTGTATTAAACGGGGTTATATATCTGAATAACAGTCAGGTTGTTAGAATTAAATGGAGTTAAATTATTATGTCTTTTTTCTTTGAAACGATTTCGGTCCCCTTTTGGCTTATTATCTTTATTTTTTTCAGTGCAATTCCGCTATGGGTTAAATGGTATAAGAAATTTCACATAAAATTTATTGTTAGCGGAATATTGCAAAGATTTATTCAACGTAAAAAAACGACAGATGAACTAAAAGAAGAAGTGTTAAAGAAAGCTACTAATCACTGGAATTCAAATGGTGAGCTTTCGGGGCTTACAGATAACGTAGTTAAAAAAAGAAAAGCTGCAAAAAAAGATATTGATCCACAAAAAAAACAAAATATTCGTACTGTTTTAAAAGTATTGGCCGAAGCAGGTGAAACGGGGGTTTTGCCTAAGTCAATTTCGGACAAAACAAATGTTAGTTCACTTGATACAAGCAATGCATTGACCTATTTAACAGAAAAACAATATGCTGAAGAAATTAATAGTACAAGTGGAACCAAGTATTATTTAACAGATCTTGGAAGAAGATATTGTATTAATAAAAAATATATTTAGGGTGTAAGTAAAATGCCGCAACATGAAAACAAACGATGCCCACGCTGTGCAACAGAATTTGAATGTAAAACAGGTTCAATTTTACTGTGTCAGTGTTCAAAAGTTGAAATGACAGCCGAACAACTAGAGTATAGCAATACCAAATATGATGACTGTTTATGCCTTTCGTGTTTAATAGATCTTCGTACTGAATATAATAATTTGTCACATCGTGAAAATATTCAAAATATAATCTCAGGTAAGGGGATAATTGGGGGGAGACCTTATTACAAAAAAAATAAGAAATATTAATTCTCTTCTTCTGTTTAGTCTCAATATTTTTAGTATAATTTCATTTTTTAATCTTATACTGATGTGATAATAATGTTAATTGTAATATCCCCTGCTAAAACCCTTGATTATGAAACAGCACCTAAAACAAAGGTGTATACAACCCCTGATTTTCTCGGACATTCACAACGTTTAATTAACCGGTTAAGGAATTTTTCTTCACTGGATATTTCTGATCTTATGAAAGTCAGTGCAAAAATTGCGGATTTGAATTTTGATCGTTATGAGTTATGGAAAAAGCCTTTTACACCCAAGAATTCCAAACAGGCAATATTAGCCTTTAAAGGGGATGTTTATACCGGGCTGGATGCGGAATCGTTTAAAACTGATGATTTTAAATTTGCGCAACAGCATTTACGCGTTCTTTCCGGACTTTATGGTTTATTGCGACCACTGGATTTAATGCAACCCTATCGTCTTGAAATGGGCACTCGATTAAAAACTGATGAAGGTAATAATCTTTATGAATTTTGGGGTTCAGATATAACGCAAGGTTTGAATAAACAATTAAAAAAAATCAAATCTGAATATTTAATTAATCTTGCCTCAAATGAATACTTTAAATCGGTCAAACCTAACGAATTAAATGCAGAAATTATTACACCTGCATTTAAAGAGTTTAAAAATGGTGAGTATAAAATGATTGGCATTTATGCCAAAAAAGCGCGAGGCTTGTTAAGCCGGTACATTATTCAAAACAAATTGAGTGACCCTGAAGATATTAAGTTATTTAGCGAAGATGGCTATCGTTTTAATAAAAAATTATCTAAAGGAAGTAATTGGGTTTTTACCCGAAAACAATAAGTTAAAGCTTTTTTTTATCCTTCCGATAAGGCTTGTAACAATGAGGCTTTATTTGGGACACATAAATTATGGCTAAAATTCTGGTAGTAGACGACTCTAAAGTTATTCGGGATATGATGCTGATGATATTAGAGAGCAATGGACATACGGTAATGCTTGCTGATGATGGACCAGAGGCGTTAGATATCGCAAAAAAGGAGAGTTTTGCAATTATTTTTTCAGATATAAATATGCCTGGCATGAGTGGAATTACCTTAACTGGAAAAATAAAAGAACTGGAGAATAATAAATATACTCCAGTCGTAATGGTGACAACTGAAAATGCAGAGTACAGAAAGAAAAAAGCACGAGCTAGCGGAGCCGCAGGCTGGTTAGAAAAACCGATTACTGAAGAACGTGTTCTTAGTGCTCTGAACAAGCTTGTTTAATTAATCACTTCCGGTCTTTCTTCAATTAAACCGCCAGTAATTGTGCTGCATAGTGCATTCTGTTGTTTTAGCCAGTACACTTTCCTTATTTCCCCTGTATATTGAGTAGACAAATAATGTCTATAAGAGGAAATAAGCTGATGGTAAGTAAAATTTTAATATATCGTAATGAAATTGCGCGTAGCGGAATTACCTTTGGTTCTGCGTTGGCGATTGCTATTTCATGGTCGTTAAATAAATCAATTTTATGGGCAATTTTTCATGGTTTGTTTTCGTGGCTTTATGTGATTTACTATGCCCTGGCATATTAAGTTATTAGATTTAAGAATAAATGTGAGGGTTTAGCATGAATGATGAAATAAAACAGAATATTCGTGAGAGTAAAACATGGTTACGCGGGTTATATATGTTGTTATTTTTGATCTTTTATAGTGTCGCTAAAGTAATTATTTTTACAATTATTGCTTTTCAATTTATTCTTTCCTTATTGACCGGGACAACAAATGAAAGACTGGTAAAACTGGGACAAAGCTTAAGTACTTATCTGTATCAAATATTGACCTTCCTTACTTTTAATAGTGATCAACATCCATATCCGTTTGGTGCCTGGCCTAAAGGGGCTCCTTCAGTAAAGAAAGCAACAAAAAATATCGATAAAGAAAGCGCTGACAAATAAAATAATACATTTTTATTTACAGGATTAAGGACAATCATGAAGCTTTATTATGCGCCTGTTTCTCCATTTGTGCGTAAAGTGACTATATTTTCAATTGAAGCTGGACTGGATAATCAAATTGAATGGATTAAAACTAATCCATGGCAAGCTGAAGATAAATTAATCTTAGAAAATCCATTATCAAAAATACCAACTTTGGTCACGGATGATGGAACCGTTCTTTTTGATTCACGTGTGATCTGTGAATATCTGGATTCGCTTCATGCTGGTAATAAACTTATTCCTGAGAAAGGTGAAGAGCGTTGGCAGGTTTTGCGTTTACAGGCACTTGCAGACGGTATTCTTGACTCAGGTATTCTTCGCTTTATGGAAAGGAAACGGTCTTCCGAACAACAGTCAATTGACTGGGATAATATGCAGAAAAATTCCGTTGAGCGTGGTTTGGATTTACTGGAAAATACTGTTTCTGACTGGTCTGATAATCTGGATGTTGGGGGGATCAGTGTTGCATGCGTATTGGGTTGGCTTGATTTCCGTTTTTCAGATGAAGACTGGAGAATTAAGCATCCTGGTTTAACAACCTGGTTTGAACAGATTTCAAAAAGGTCTTCAATAGTCCGAACTATACCGACTGAGTTAAAACAGTAATCATATATACAACTATTCCAGTGGTGTGTATTGCAGGCCGGCAAATTCAACTCGAGCTGCATTACTGCTTTTAATTAAATCAAGAAATGTTGTTGCTTCTTTTTCAGATTCGAAAGGACCATCAAAACCTGTTCGTGTTTCAACATACCAGCCAGTGTTACTAATTTTAACGATTTGTGAAATTTTACTTTCCATGCCTAGCCCTTATATTATTTTTAGACTAGGTATAAATATGCAACAACGTTAAAAAATAAATTTGATCTGGATCAAGTTTTTATTAAAACTACAAAAAGTATGTGGTAAACAAGGCTATTCTAAATAAGTATATGCTAATTTAGCTCCTCTATATGAACTTGAATATACAGTGTTGATCTTTTATATATGTCTATAATTATTAGAGTAAGGTATAGGTGCTCATTATGAAAGAACGTCGATTCGATCCTAGAAAGCAGATAAGTACCCCGGTAAGGTTGTATCACCCTGAGCTTGGTCGACTGGATGGTATAACGAATGATATCTCCGATGGAGGTGTTGCTATTAAGCTGAACTCATTTAAAGATTTGAATATTGACTCGAGCGAATTTCCCTTATTACTTCGCCCAATTAATTTGGATGTATTATTTCCTGTATCCTGTCTCAGGCAAACTGAATTAAAATTAGTCGTAAAATTTCTAGAATGATTTTAATCTGAAAATAAGTTTATAATTGTCCGGGTTCTCTATAAGGAAAGTGCGTGTCTAAAGAACGAAGAATATATAGACGCAAGCTGGTTAATGCGAAAGTTTTACTTATTCATCCTGCCATTGGTCAATTCCAAACCTACACCCATGACATTTCAAATGGGGGAGTATTTGTATTACTACAAAAACTGCCTGATCTTCCGCTTGCTACCGAGCTTGATATGCACTTACTCGACTCGGAGCAAGATGATATTGTGTTTAAGATGATCATCGCGCGTATGGATAAATTTGGACTAGGATTAAAATTTCTTGGCTACGAAAAAAATGGTAAGTTTTATACTATTCAAACATTGGGTAAGAAAGGGTAAATCGAGTGAAGAAGCGTGATTGGATGCCGATTATTATCTTTAATGGCAGGTATACTTTGCCTTCATCTCATAAAATATAATTGATAACGTGTGTTTGATGACAAATAAAAGACAACAATTACGCCAATTGGTGAATGCGCCGGTAAAGCTAAGTCACTCAGTTTTTGGTGAGATTACAGCTGTTACAGGTAATATTTCAAATACGGGTGTTTTTATCCGTATTGATGATAAGCCGACTTTGCCTAAAGGTGCACATATTAAGCTTCAATTTATGAGTTCAGTTTATCCAAACGTTAGTTTTAATACCCGGGTTGTGCGTGTGACAGATGAAGGTTTTGGTCTTGTATTTGTTGATTATGAGCATGGTGGTGAGCGTTTTTCCATGAATAATTTAAAGTATATCTGGAATCAGGAAGCCTGATTTAATCTCACTATATTTAAAGGCAGGCTGATACTTTTCATTTCCTACGTGCTAAATTATTTGTTATAAATAACCTGAGCACGATCTCTAGCCTCTTCGTGCTTAATGAAATGCTTATTTAACTGAATAGATAACAATAACTGACCGGAATTCACCTGCATGTTGTTTTTCCCTTTTCGTGTTGATCTTAATTTTAATCGTATTCCTTTGCTTACGATTTTAGTCTGTGTTGTCTGCCTGTTTGTTTTTATTAAGCAAGAAGCCAGTTTTGATGAAATGCACCAAGCGGCAAAAAAATATTGTCAGCAAGATCATGAAAGAATGTTTTGGTTAGTGATTGAGAAAGTATATGGTGAACGAGATACTGAAGCATGTAGCAGTGTTTTTTATCATATTCATTCATATAAAAATCCTGAGCAAAGAATTGATGAACTTGTTGAGCAAGCAGACAAGTTTAATGGCCGTACCGAGGTATCAAGTCGAATTATTATTCGTGGCATGCTGCAAGAAAAATACCGTGAATTCAGGCTAAGTGGTGTTAAAAATGATTTAACGACACGACTGATGTATGAACCACATTCTTATAATTTGCTAAATATGATTACGGCTGCTTTTGCTCATGCTAGTTGGGATCATTTACTGGGAAATTTGTTTTTCTTTTTTGCTTTTGCTGCATCTATTGAAATGATCCTGGGGATGCTGCGCTATGTCGCAATATTTATTTCATTGGCAATTGGCACGCATTTATCATATTCGCTGGCGATGATGAACATTAATGATGCATTACCGACCCTGGGGTTATCGGGGGTAGTAATGGGGATGATTGGTGTTTTTGTGTATTTAATGCCAAGAATAAATATACGCTGTTTTTTATGGTTTTTTGTTATATTTCGAATAGTTAAAGCTCCCGCCTGGTTACTGGCAGTATGGTATGTCAGCTGGGATATTTATGCGCTTTATTTCTCAGAAGAACAGTCAGCGATTAACTTTATTGCTCATATCAGTGGGGCAACGATTGGTTTTGGCTTAGGGATGCTTTTCCTTGTTGAACGTAAAGAGGAAATAGAGGAAGAAATGAGAATTTATCAGGACGCGGAAGAAAAGAATATTAATCACGAAGAATAACCTATACTTAAACATAGATGTGGTTAGTTTATACTCGTTTTTTTCTATTAGTATCGTAAGCGAGTTTTAATGAGAAGAAGTCTATGGATAAGAGGAAACATCGTCGCACACCGTTTAACAGGAATGTTTTATTGGACTCTGTAGATGGCAAGAAGGCGATCATTAAAGCGAATAATATTTCGACATCAGGTATCGGTTTATATGCTGATATGCCTCGCATAAAAGGTGAACTGATTCGTATATCTTTTGATCTCATTCAAAATGGTGAAAAACGGAAAATTAACATGGCTGGTGAAGTTAAACATGTACAGCTGGTTGAGCACGGATATAACTTTGGTGTTAGATTTCTCTAAACCTCTTCTGCTTTTACTTTACTTCAATTTCGTAAACTCTTATTTTTTGGTCTGACAAATGAATGAAATCCTGCAAATGAGTCTGGCATTAGCTGTTGGTTTGTTAGTGGGTGTTGAACGTGGCTGGCAGGAACGTGGTTCAAAAGAAGGAAACCACATTGCCGGATTAAGAACATTTGGTTTAATTGGTTTGTTGGGTGGTATCTGGGGAATTTTATCCAGTGAACTAGGCGAAGTTTTACTTGGCTTTTCTTTTCTCGCGATGACAGCATTGCTGGTAGCAGCTTATGTATTAAATCGTAGTCATTCAGAAGATCGTGGTATTACCAGCCTGGTTGCAGCGTTGATTACTTTTTCTTTAGGCGTGATGGCAGTAAAAGGTTTTGAAAACATTGCGGTTGCATCTGCTGTGGTTACTGCAAGTCTTTTGAGTTTAAAAAACCGTTTACATCACTGGATTGAAACGCTTGAGCAACAGGAAATCCATGCCGCATTAAAATTACTTTTGATCTCGGTTGTGTTACTTCCGGTATTACCTAATCAGGGCTATGGTCCATGGCAGGCATTGAATCCTTACTTGTTATGGTGGATGGTTGTTTTGATAGCCAGTTTATCTTTTGCGGGTTATTTTTCAATTAAGCTGGCCGGTGCCCGGCAAGGCATTATGTTAACCAGTGTGTTTGGAGGGCTGGTTTCTTCAACCGCATTGACGATTTATTTAAGTCAACTTAGTCGTGCAAAAAAATTACAGCGCATAATTGCCGCCGGGGTTATTGTTGCTGCTGCTACAATGTTTCCTCGGGTGATGATTGAAGTTGCGGTAATTAACCCTGAATTATTAAAAACCCTGTGGTTACCGATGAGTGGCATGATGCTAATAAGTTATGCTTATGCTTATCTTCTTTGGCATAAAAATGGTGATGTCAGCAAACTTGAGTATGAACCTAAAAACCCGTTTAAGCTGGGTTCGGCGATTCGCTTTGGCTTATTATTAGCTGCGATTATGTTATCTGCTATGGCGATTCGACACTGGTTTGGCGATACCGGGTTGTATGCTTTATCTGCAATTTCAGGAGTGATTGATGTTGATGCAATTACATTATCTATTGCTAAAATGACGACACAGGCTTTACCTCTGGATGTTGGTGGTAAAGCGATTATTCTTGCTGTTATTGTTAACACGGTAGTAAAAATGGGGCTGGTTATAACGTTGGGTTCTTCTTTACTGACAAAATTTGCTTTCCCCGGTTATTTATTAACAGTGTTAACCGGTTGTGTTGTCTTTTTTCTAGGTTGAAATAACTATTAATCAGTTTAAACCATGATTTTTATCATGAGCCAGTTCATCGGCAGACAATATTCGTTCCTGGGTGTACGCGCCAGCGCTGATCTTCTTCAAGCATGATAATAATTTCGATGCCGGTAGTACTTTTAGTATTATCAACGGTTTCTATATGTTCAATGGTTTTAAACATGATCAGAGAATTTGTTGAATTGATGATTTTAAGACTTTCATAATTCACTTGTTTGATCAGTTTTTCATAAATTCATTTTGACATTGGTTAAACCAGTCATCATAGCCAATAGTTTCAAAACCAGGCACACCATAACAGCAACCTATGCCTGAAAAAATGGGGTAGTTCGTAAGGTGATTAATACATAAAAGGCAAGATTGATAATAAACCGGGATTATTTTAACCAGAAAATTTCGCGAGCTGTTTGCTGGCCGATAATGGCTTGATGCAGTCCCCTGGGGATCGCCGCTTTATCTTCAGAAATTGGAATTTTTCCCGCCATAATTTCAGCTAATTCCTGGGGATAGCGTGGATCACGATCTTCCTCTGCATATCCATCAGGAAATAAAGGGAGTCCGGTGCTGAGGTCATACTTATCGGTGGCACCTAATGTGTGTAATATTTCATGGGTGATCACCACAGCATTTGAATTGGTCATTTTATTATCCGCAAAGGCGTTCACAACACCGAGCATTCCCTGCGGTAAACCTAGTGAATGGGCCAGGGGTTGCTGATTTTTAATATCAAAATATTTTACAAACATACGAATATGTGGGGGTGGGCCTTGGTAAGTATTTGCCTGATAGGCCCAATAGCGGAGCTTTAGACTCCACAATATAATTTCCCACATTGCACCGGATGTTGGTGGCTCAGGAGGTAAAGATTCAACTTGAGGCGCTAGTTTGAGAGAAAAAGGATGTTTGAGTGCTAAATTAAATTCCTGCGCTTCTTCGCTGATAAAATCTTCTATTGATTTAAAGTCTTCTAACTCCAACTGGTTGATATATTGCTGAGTGACGCGACTGTTGTCTGCATTAATAGGGTAAATCGCAATCCAGAGTGGTTGTTCCCATTCAGTGCTTCTTTTGCTGGTGAGCCAGCTGCCAAGTGCAACCCCGATTAAAATCATTAAAAGAATAAATATTCGGACTATTTTAAAGAGCTTTCTTGCAGACACGAATGAGGATCTCCCGTTATCGAGGTTATATTACCTTTGTAGAGTATCCCGCATGATTTAACAGTTGTTCAAGTTCCAGCTATGGTAATTCGCTTTTTTCTTTATTACACTCGTATAAAGGTACATTTCTAACAGGGTTATAAAGAGGACTGTTAAATGGAACATCGAATAGGTGAAAACGGTTTGTTACCGTTTAGAACACCCCGGGTATTTAACATTGGTACAGAATGGTTCTTTGCTGTGCGCGATGGAAAAGATTGCGGGCCATTTGAAAATGTGCAGGATGCGAAAAGTGAACTCAATTTGTTCTTAAATAATTTTGAAATCCGGAAAACGGCATTAATTAATTAAAACCGTGTAATAAACGAGAAGCCCTGAAAACGTTAGAAAAAACACCGTATTTTCTTTTTAAGCTTATCCCATTCTTATATCGATAAACGGCTAATAATTGCCGTTTGCCGACCACTTAAATAATCTTGTGCACGCTTTACTTTATCGACACAGCCGGGGTATTCGGCAAATTGGTGTTGTACCTGTGCTGCCACTAGCAAAGAATTTGCGCGGCTTATGTTTGTCTGATGAACCGTGTGCGTACGGGCATTTAAGCGCAGATTAAGGCTTTTAATGCCTTGTTCACAGGCAGAGGCTACATTATTAGTTTGCAGGGTATTACAGCCAGACAGGCCGCTAGCAGCGAGTAGAGAGAGTAAAATTGTCAGTGATGATTTCATAATTTAACACCTGTTTGGATAGTTTTAATATAGCTGTCAGAATTTGAATATTCTCTGAACCAGCTCTCATTTCATGACCCTTTACTTTTTAATTCACAAAGTGTGATTTTGATCGGGTAATATGTTCTAAGCATATTTCATGCCTGTTTTAAAAAATAACATACAGTCAGGTATGGTTTAAATTGATTAAAAAACGTTAAATTTAAGGGGAAATATCCATGCCATCTTTTGATGTAGTTTCAGAAGTTGATTTTCATGAGGTAACAAATGCCCTTGATCAGGCGAATAGAGAGCTGAGTACACGGTTTGACTTTCGCGGAGTTGAAGCCACCTTTGAACGTGCGGATGATACGATTACTATGACCGCTGATGCGGATATTCAACTCCAGCAGATGCTTGATATATTACAAAATAAGCTACATCGTCGCGGTATTGATATTTCCTGTCTGGATGTGGCGGAGGCAACAAAACTTGGAAAACAGGTTAAACAAAAAGTGACCATTCGACAGGGGTTAGATAAGGATCTTTCACGAAAAATTGTTAAGTTGATTAAAGTAGAAAAACTAAAAGTTCAGGCGGCTATTCAGGGTGATAAAGTCCGTGTTACAGGTAAAAAAAGAGATGATTTGCAACAGACTATTGCAGTATTGAAAGCTGAAGAATTAGGAATGCCTTTGCAATTTGATAATTTTCGTGATTAGGACAACTTCGGCTTGAAGAAGAAAATTATCGATTTTGACAAAGATGATGAAGGGGACTGGTTCGCCATTTTAGGTTGTGGTCATACGCGGCATGTGCGACATAACCCGCCCTGGTTTTAATCGACCATGGGTGGAGCATGCCGAATGCCGTGAGGAATATCTGGGTTTTGAGCTTAATTGTAAGAAGTGTGATGATCCTGGTTAAAAAATAAGCATAAATTCGGCAATAATACTTGAAAGACCTGTTTTGTAGCGCTAGATTTAATAAGGCTACATTTTCTATAAAAGGCATTAAATGTAATATTTTTTGTCAGGGTTTTATCAACAACAGGATAGATATTCAGCTCCTTTTTTTCATGCTCTGAGTTAGCGTGAACCTTCCCCCGTTGAGCGCTGAGGAAGGTTTTTTTTTGCAGCTAAATTTGTAGATTTAAGGCGTTAAGCCTTTTTTTAGTGGAGCAGATTTAATTTTGCTGTATTCAGACATTGAGCCATCATAAATTTTTACCTGCTCAAAACCTAAGCGGCGTAAAGTAAAATAACTTTGTGAAGCTCGATGCGCGGACTGGCAGTATAGAGTGATGGGTGTATCTGATTTATTGATCCCCAATTTCTGTAATTGTGTTTTTAATATGGCGTCGTCCTGCATCTTAAATGCATTATTAAAATTAACGGATTGTAGCCATTCCCACCATTTTGCCCCGGGGATATGTCCGCTTCTGGGGTAACGCGGGTGTCCCGCATATTCTTCCTTGCTACGAACATCAAGCAATATGTTTTTATTATTGAACTTACTATTAAGTATTTCTTCAATTGTGACAGTACTATCGCGGCCGGTTTTCATATTGACTTTATATTGAACGGCTTTTATATTTCGAACGTCTGCAGTCACTTTTTTTCCTGCAAGAATCCACTTCACCAACCCACCATTCAAAAGTGAAATATTTTTATGGCCAAGTTTTTCCAGCTCCCAGAAGAGACGGCTTGCATTCAAGCCTCCCATGTCATCATAAATAACAACATGGTGTTGAGGTTGAATACCCAGTAAACCTAAAATTTTAATAATATGGTTTTTTCCTGCACTAAAGCTGGCGCCTTTCTTGTTGCGTATATTGATAGCAGCATACGGCAGGTGTGTAGAACCCGGGATATGAAAACGTTGGTATTGTGTGTCGTCAGACATATCAATAAGACGAATGGATGAAGAATTTATGTTTTTTTCCAGCCAGTTAATATCAACAAGAAAAGAGGAGGAGGCAAAGGAAAAATTTGCGTTAAAGAATAAAAACAGGAAAAGTAATTTTTTTAACATGATTTTTTGTTTTCTTTTACAGGTAACAGGGTTGTTTCATCTATTATATTAAAGTTAGAGCTTCATGAGGTAAATTTTATTTAAATATAAACAATTATTTTGTGATTTGTTCCCATTTTATTTTTCAGTAGAATCTTTACACTAAGGACAGCCCCCCTTTCAGGAATTATTGTTATGGACAAAAACGAACAAATTTACGAAGTTATTGAGAAAGCGATTGAGAGTCAAACTGCTTTTGGCGATTTATTAACACCTGATGAAAAGCAGACATTAATTGACCGCGGCACTGTTCATTCTGCAGTAGTTGGTGAAGTGTTATGTAAACAGGGAGAGAATGATCGTCGCATTTTTATTATTGTCATGGGTGAAGTAGAAATTAGCGAAGGCAGCAATGAAAACCAGGTTGTATTAGCGCATTTAAAACGTGGAGAAGTTTTTGGTGAGATTTCAGCCTTATTTGATTCACCGCGAATTTCAAATGTGAAGGTAACCAAACCCAGCGTATTATTAATTATTTCAGGTGAAGTATTTGAAAAAGTCATTACCGGGCGTTCAGCTTTATATAGTGCAATACTTGAACGTTATAATAACCGCTTAAGTGAAACAGCATTACGTAGTGTTGATTTATTTCGCCACCTGGATAAAAGCGCGTTAAAGCCGTTGATTGATGCATCGTCAATTGCCAGCATTCCTGAAGGAGGGGAGATTGTACGTGAAGGAGAGGCGGGAGATTATTTTTACATTATTATTCGTGGTACCGCACGGGTTTCTCATAACATGGGAGAGAGTACGATTAATCTTGCGCTGATGCACTCGGGAGATTATTTTGGCGAATGGTCGGTTTTAACAGGAGCACCTCGTGCAGCGACAGTTTCTGCTTTGAACCGCGTAGACATGTTGCGTATTGAACGTAGTGCTATGTTGGAGTTTATTCAGAAACAACCTGATGTTGGCGAAAGAATTGATTTAGTTGCGCATAATCGGCGTGAGAGATTGACGGGGTCAGGAATTCCCGATTCACCGGAACAGCTGAAACAGATGGTACAAAATATTGAAGATGTTATTAAGAATGGATTGAATGAATAAAGTGTCTTTTTATTTTTATGTTTTTTCTTAATATTTAAGTTAATCTTGGCAAATTGCATGTTTAGATATTAAAGAGAAAGAGATGGATTCCTGCCAGGCATTAATATCAAAAATAAGATTAGAACATGAAGCTGGATGTCTGGTTCTGCCTTCATTACCTGAAATTGTCGTTCGCGTGCGTCAGGCTGTGAATAATGAAGATGTGAATCTTGGTAATATTGTAAAAATAATCCAACTGGATCCTTCTTTAACTGCACGTTTAGTTCAAATTGCAAACTCTCCTTTGTATCGAAGTCGACAACCCGTAGAAAATTGTTTAATGGCGGTAAACCGACTTGGCCTGACCACAACCCGTGATTTAGTGACATGTTTAGTTTTAAACAATGTGTTTAATGCTGAAAACAAAAAGTTAAGCGCTAAGCTTAAAAAGCTTTGGCAGCATAGTTGCCATGTTGCGGCGATTGCTTCAACTATCGCAAAAGTCACACCAAATTTACATGAAGACACTGCGTTGCTTGCTGGTCTGTTACACGACATAGGTGTTTTACCCGTACTGCATTATGCCGCTGATTTTCCGGATGTGTTTCAGTCGGAAGAAAAGCTGAATTTTGTTATTCAGAAATTGCGCGCACCACTGGGACAAAAAATTTTACAGGAATGGAATTTTGATAGGGTCTTAAGTGATGTTTCTGCACAAGCCGAAAACTGGTTACGTGATAGTAATGAAGCAGCTGATTATGTTGATGTTGTTATTGTCGCTCAAATACACAGTTATTTCGGGATTGAGAATAATGTCAATTTACCCCCTTTGTTGTCGACACCGGCATTTCTTAAATTAGGCTTGAGTAAACTGGGGCCTGATGCCAGTTTAGAAGTTTTATTTGAAGCTGAGCAAGAGATTAGAAGTATCATGGCTATGTTGGGGTAACCTGAATATACTATATGTATACCTTGGCATAGCTTTCGCATAAAATAAATATAAATTGAATTACCCGGATAGTTTTGAGGAAAATGTTTATGTATTCACGAATTATATTACTGGTAACTGCATTATTAATGAATAGTGTCGTTTTTGCAGAAGAAATTAATCTACAGCTAGGAAGCAAAACTGCAAGATTTATGTATCTTACAGAAGCTTTTGGACAGGATTTTGGTCGTCTCGAACTCGAAGCCGGATTTTTATATAACGAGAATGGGGATTCACTGTTAAATGTCGGTTTATTGGTTCGTGGTGAGAGTGTTTCGGTGCCACTTATTGTGGCTATTGGTGCTCGTGCTTACTATGCAAAGGTTGACATATATAATGTAGGTGCAATTGCTATCGGTGGTGATTTGTTGTTGTCACCAGAAACCTGGGGTGGTTTAGGTGCCGGGGTTTACTATTATACTGCACCAGGTGTTGTCTCTTTTTCTGATGCGGATGGTTTAAGTGAATACGGTGTTTATGTGAATTTTCAAATTACTCCACAGGCAAGAATAGCTGTAGGTTATCAAGAAATTGATACATCAATTAAAAATGCTTCAACGATAGTCATTGATAAAGGTGCTTATTTTGGACTTAATCTAAATTTTTAAATTGATGTAAGGAATAAACTAAAGAATAGCCGGGGGCAAAATATTGCCCCTGACTTAATGCTCTTTTTAGAGAGCCATATCTTTCAGTGCTTTTAAAGGCTGCACTTTAACAACATTACGTGCTTTTTTCGCTTTGAAAATTGTTGCTTCACCCGTGAACGGGTTGATGCCTGGACGTGCTTTTGTAGCTGGTTTACGTACAACTTTAACTTTCATTAAGCCAGGCACAGTGAATACACCCGCACCATTTTTGCGAACGTGACCATTGATAATGTTCGATAACTCATCAAAAACCATAACAATTTCTTTCTTTTTGAGTTCAGTACGTTCAGCCAGCTCTGTAAACAGTTGAGATTTAGTGAATGGTTCCTTGATTGCTTTTACCGTAGGTTTTTTAGCAACTGCTTTTTTCTTGGCAGTTTTCTTTTTGGCTTTTTTCTTAGCGGCCATGTCTGCTCCTAATATTAGAGTTAAGTTGATTAGAGTTAAATTGAATTAAATAAATTCTATTTATTAAAGATAAGTATCATGCTTCATATGCATTAAAGAAGCTTTGACGCTACTATACCTGTATTTATCAACAAAAAACAATTTTTGTTAAATGTTTTTTAATTATTTTTATAGATGTAATCATATCAATACAGGGTGGTTGCTGTGAAACAAAAGATCTGTGATTTTAAAAGCCTTGCAGAATTGTCATGCAAGGAATTTATTGTGAAAAATGATGTACTTAAGAAGGATGCATTTCTTATCTATTTTAAACAGCGCTGTTATGCTTACGAAAATAGTTGTCCTCACACAGGGGTAAACCTCAACTGGCAAAAAGAACAGTTTTTTAGTCTTGATGGACTTTTTTTACAATGCAGTTTGCACGGTGCATTGTTCGAGCCTGATAGTGGAGTGTGTATTCAAGGCCCTTGTCTGGGTAAGCGTTTAAAATCAATTAACACCATTATTGATGGTGGTAGTATCTATATGTCTGAATGAGATAATCTTTTTGAAATTTGATTGGTTTAGCGGGGTTTATTCATGAAATGATTGTAGTTGGACAGGGAATTGCATATCTTTATTAAAGAAAACAGAGAATTAGCCGACAATTTAAAAAAATGATACTGTTTATTAAATATGAAAAAGCAAAAAAATAAAAATAGCGTTTTTAATAATTTCATCCCGAATTATTTTGTATCCATAGCAATCAGCTTAATAGTATTAACTTGCCCTGTAGCGGTAAGTGCGGCTGAGTATGTCTATATTAGTGATAATTTGCGGGTAGGGGTGAGAACAGAGCCTGTAAGTGGAGTGCCACCTATTGGCGTAGTTTTTACCGGGATGCGTCTTGAGGTTCACGAACGAGTAGATGGGTATTTAAAAATTACGACTGATAAAGGCTTATCGGGCTGGATAAAAAATATTTACGCAACTAAAAAAGCACCGGCAATTATTCAACTTAATGCATTTCGTGTGAAATATGACAAGTTGAAAAAAGAACTGTCTCAAGGTGGAGATACCGCCGCTATTCTGGAAAAAGCAAATATAGCGTTAAATCAACAAGTGGATGAACTCAAAGCGGAGCGCCGTGAATGGTCAAAGGAACGGGCAACATTAATGGTGAGTCAATATAAGGAGTCGTCCTGGTTTTGGATTATAGAAATTCTTGTTTTGGTCGTGTTAAGTTTTGTTGCGGGTGTTTATTGGTATAAATCACAGGTTATGAAGCGCCTGGGTGGATTAAGAGTTTAGCTAATATTTTTTAAAGATGGCTGAGCTAAATCAGGCACAGAGTGTATCTACCATTGCGTCCAGCGCACTATTTTCTTCCATTACCGCAGTGAGAGCCTTTTCAACATCCGTTTCAGATAATTCAAGTTGCCGGCATAATTCTGCTGAAACCGTTTTATCATCAGAGTCGGATAATCCATGGGCTGACAGTGCTTGTCCGGCAAGTTGAGTCAGCCAAACGTAGGTTGCTTGTTTACCGCTATATTTAGCTGTGTGATGCTCTCCGACTACAATCGTAATTTCTTCGGGCATGTTCCAGTATTCCATCAGGTGGTGACCAATAGTGGAGTGGCTGCAGCCAAATAAATTTTGTTCTGTTGTTATTAAAGATTGTTCAGGTCGGCTGGTAAGCAACTTGTTAAGCCAGTCAAATTCTGTTTGAAATATATTCCCCATAATAACGATGCCAATGTTATGCAATAAGCCGGTGATGTAGGCAATGGATGTTGGTGGACGAAAATGAGCGGGCATACGTAATGCAAGTTGTTGGCAGAGTGCGGCACGATATGTCGCTTCTTTCCAAAAGGTATTCATACTGAGTCGACCGTTTTGTGGAAGTGTAAAAGCTCGACCAAGTGCTGCACCAAATGACATATAAAGCACAGTCTCATAACCGAGCACTCTGAAAATAGCATCTTGTAAATTATTTATCTGACCATTGAATCCAAACAAGGCTGAATTGGCATAACGTAATATTTGAGCCGTTAAGACAGGATCATTGGAAATAATACGTACCATGTCATCAACCGTGCCCTCAGGATTTGCCTGTAGTTCGAGTAAGTTAGCGGCGACTGAAGGCATAACGGGAAGGTGCTCAATACTTTTTAATTGTTCGAGCAAGTTTTTGTTTATGTTTGTAGCTGATGAGGGGGTAGATTTGTTTTTGTGAGAAAAGATGCCTCCTATAAGGGCATTTTCTATCATTAATTGCATATCCCAGATATCAACCTGAATACGTTCAAGCGGATTGTCAGTGACCAATAAAATTTTAGATTGGGTACTCATGGGTTCATCGATAATTAACTGTATGCCATTGTTATGTTGCACGTTGATTAACGCTGTTTTATTAAATGGCTTAGTTTTTGTATTTTTTAGTGCAGAGAGCGTTTTATCTAATTCCTTTACACTCATAAACCTCAGTTCAGGACGCTCTATTAGTGTCTTTAGAGTGAGTAAATCAAATTGGTGCTCATTGTTATAGATTGCCATAACAATACCTGATGTGTCTTTTAGGAAGCTGGTAGAAGCATGTATTTGATTCATGTTTTTCGGGTTTACTGCATCAACCAGCTGATAAGGAACATCCTGATTGGAGAGTACGGTTTGAATAATTGAAGAAAGTAGCATGTGGTGGTTGCTTGTTTGGCTCAGCTTAGGGTTATTGGGTCTTATGCAGACTTGATAGATATGTTTTATCGACACTTCCCGGAAATTCTTTATGGTTTATGACGAAGATGTGATGGATTTAACAATCTGTTTTCAATCTCCTGTAAATTGCAGAAGAATGGGTCGAAGGCAGTGACATCTCAGAGGATAGCTGCTAAAAAGTGGTAAAAAGAAAGACAAATTTCGTGCCACAATGTTTCAAACGTCTATCGGACACTTATATTTCAGCCAATGAAGGCAACTTAAGATTTAAGGTTATATCGTTATATGAGTAAAAAAGAAAAAATTACAATCGAACAGCTCAAAGCCTTTGAGCCTATTTCAATCTTATCTACCGAACGTTTGGAAGAATTACAGGGCCTGGTTGATGTTGAAGAGTTAGGTGTGGGTGTCACTGTTTTCCGCGAAGGTGATGTTGATAATCAAAGTGTTTATTTGCTCAATGGTGACGTACAACTTACCTCTATTTCAGATCGGAGCCTTAATACGCTAATTACTTACAAAGTAAATGATGCTAAACATCCGCTTGCAGAAGGGCAGCCGCGACAAATGACCTGTACCGCGATGACTCTGGCGAAAGTCTTACGTATTGATAATAGTATTCTTGATTACATGTTGACCTGGGATCAGCTTGCTGTTGCTGAGGAAAAAGAAGTAGAAGAAGTAAAAAAAGAAGTAAAAGAAGTAAAACCCTCTGATTTTGATAAAACGATTATTATTAACCCAGAGGAAAAAGAAGCATTTATGGGTTCAGCAATAGATAAATTAATTATAACTGACTCAGCTGAAAAGAATTTAACGGCAAATGATTCTGTTTCCGATAATTTAATTATTGATAATTCATCTGCAAATGATCTAACAACAGATAATACTGATTCTAATGAAGGAGATGGGCGTAACTGGATTCGCCGTATGCGTCATATTATGGCATTTAAAAATATGCCGGCTGCAAATATTAAAAGCCTGTTGCAAAGAATGGAAACCATTCCTGTTGACGACAATGAAGTCATTATTCAGCAAGGTAGCCCCGGGGATTATTATTATGTTTTAACTGAGGGCGAAGCATTAGTTACCCGAACAGTTGAATTAGCAACCCTGGGAGCGGGTGCCAGCTTTGGTGAAGAAGCATTATTATCAGGCTCAAAGCGTAATGCTTCAGTTACCATGACAACATCAGGACAGTTAATGCGTTTAGCTAAAGCTGACTTTAATGAACTGCTGAAAGAACCATTACTTGATCGTGTTACTCCTGATGAAGCCCAGGTACGTGTTGCAAAAGGAGACACCTGGTTAGACGTTCGACATGTTACTGAGTTTAATCATAGTCATTTACAAGATGCAATAAATATCCCGTTGCATGAATTGCGCATGCGAATGAAGGAACTGGATAAGGAAAAAGAATATATTTGTTATTGTGGCACTGGTCGGCGAAGTTCGGCCGCCGCTTTTTTATTAGTGCAAAAAGGCTTTAAGGTTGTGGTCTTACTTGGTGGGGTACAAAAAATACCGCAGTTTTTAATTAAAGGTTAATCTATAAGAATATAGTGAGTACCCCGGTGTAACCATAAAGTTGATCACCGGCAATTTCCCCATTGGCATAAAATCCGGCAATAGGTATATCACCCAGCACTTCGTTGATCATTTTTAATTCTTCTGAATTTTCACCAAATAAATTTTTGCCCCGGCCTAAACAGGAAATATAAAGTGCACCTTTAGCTTGTTGTTTGCCTAAACGTTTTTTAATGTCATGCAGCATCCGTAACATATCCTGAATCGCAGTCTGTCCATCACGTTTGCAAAATATAATGGCACTGTCTGCTTTCATATCGTCAGCGATGGCGAGGTATTTATTTTCGCTATCAATACCAATGATATCCCTGACCAGGTAGTTACCCATGTCACTTCCTTTTACTGGAAAAGCGGCAAAGATGTAACCTGCAGCACGATCAATATCTCGCGCTAAAACATCCCCTATTTCTTCTTTAAAAACCTCCAGAGCCGGACGTTTATCAATGCTCATTGCAATGTGATGATCACATTGAGTTAAGGTATGTGTTTCGCCTGCGGGAGTAATAGGCGTGCAACCCTGGCTAAGACCGGTAATGATTTGTGTATTTTCATCAAAGACAATGCCGGATATATCACCTTCAGTAATATCATTGGCGATTTGAAAAAAATGACTACTCGATGAAGTAATACCGCCAACAAGATAACTGTTGCTTATTTTATCAGGCAGGTTGTTTATGTGTTCAGTTACTAAACCGTTGCGAGGATCAGCATGTACCAGAGCAAGACTCAATCCATTACTTTCAGTTGATAACCCGGGCGCATTTTCCATACCATTAAAAACAGTAAAAGATCCTTCGGGAAAATCTGCCAGCATAATGGTAACGGCTGGCTGTTCATATATTTCCTGGTTATTACTACAAATACCTTTGCCAATACTGCCTATCCAGTTTTTGATATTGGTTTTAAGTTTTAACTCCTCAAGTAAACGGCTGAGTTCAATGGCAAAAGAATCAGTGGCATAAATAAATGCGACATTTGCTTCAGCAGGAATATCACCGAGTTGTTGTAAAAGATCTTTGGCGGATTTTTGCCAGTCTTTTTCAATGCTGGTTGCGCTAAGGAAAAGTTTCATTACTTATGGCTGTCTCAATTAAATAATGTTGTTGCTAATTGTACTAATAAAAAAGCCGGAACCGTATTAATCGGTCCCGGCTTTTTTAGAATTAGCTAAAAGTTATATTAAGCTGTTTTCTTTTTTTCAATTAAATTATGAATTACCGGATTAAGGATCAGTTCCATTGCAAAACCCATTTTACTACCGGGTACAACAATAGTATTTGGACGAGACATGAATGAATCCTGAATCATATTTTGCAGGTATGGGAAATCGACACCATCAGGATGACGGAAACGAATTACAATAAAACTTTCATCCGGTGTTGGAATATCACGCGCAATGAATGGATTTGAAGTATCAACCGTTGGAACACGTTGGAAGTTAATATCTGTTTTTGAGAATTGTGGTGTAATGTAATTTACGTAATCTTCCATACGACGCAAAATGGTATCAACAATGGCTTCAGCTGAATAACCACGTTGTGAATTATCACGATGAATTTTTTGAATCCATTCAAGATTAACAATAGGTGTTACACCGACAAGTAAATCAACAAATTTAGAAACGTCAGCTTTATCATCCGCTGCACCACCATGCAGACCTTCATAGAATAAAAGATCAGATTTTTCAGTAATGTCTTCCCAGGGAGTAAACTGACCCGGAGTAAGACTGGTACTCAGACGTGCGTTATGTTCAGCCGCTTCTTCATCACTGTGCAGGTAATAACGGCGTTTACACTGACCTTTTTCGCCATAAGCTTTAAATGTATCCGCTAAAACATCAAAGTGGTTAGCATCCGGACCAAAGTGGCTAAGGTTTTTACCTTGCTTGGCAAAGACTTCAATTTGCTCTTTCATTTCGGCACGATCAAACTTGTGGTAGCTATCACCTTCTACAATGAGCGGGGTAATTTTTTCACGGAAGAAGATATGTTCAAACGCGTTTTTAACGGTTGTTGTACCGGCACCTGATGAGCCAGTCACAGCAATGACAGGATGTTTAGCAGACATGGAAATACTCCTTAAAAGATCTTTATATAAATTGTATTGAATTCGGTTAATTTAGGTATTCGCATACCGCGCTTGTTAAGGGCGCTTTATCGGCATAAATTAATTATTTGTGTGAGCCGGAAAAGTCGCATATTTTATGCAAAACCAGCCCAGAAGTCGAAACTTATCTTCGATTAAGCAATTAGAGGATAATTTGAGATTATTCGTTAATATACAAGATGGCAGAATTTAAGCACCATTTATAGCTTTTTCAGGTTTTTTCGCGTGAAATGGCTCGGTGACCGATATCTGTACGGAAGTTCATGCCATTCCAGCTAATTTTCTTGACTGCTTCATAGGCTTTTATCTGGGCTTCACTCACCGTTTTACCCAGACCAACGGCACATAATACGCGGCCGCCACTGGTGACAATTTGGCCATCTTTTTCAGCCGTACCGGCGTGAAAGACTTTGCTGTCTGGCGTTGCCGCAGGAATACCTGAAATAACATCATCTTTGGCATAATCAGCAGGGTATCCACCCGCTGCAAGCACGACACCAAGTGCTGCTTGTGAATCCCAGTCAATTGAAGTTTGATCCAGTTTTTTATCCAATGCGGCATTACATAATTCAACCAGATCAGATTGCAGGCGCATCATAATCGGCTGAGTTTCCGGATCGCCAAAGCGGCAGTTGTACTCAATTACTTTGGGAGTGCCATCCGCGGCGATCATTAACCCGGCATACAGGAAACCAGTGTAAGGATTTCCCTCCGCTGCCATGCCTTTAACGGTAGGTTCGATCACTTCAGCCATAATACGGGCATCAATTTCAGGCGTAACCACAGGTGCAGGAGAGTAAGCACCCATACCGCCGGTATTAGGCCCCTTATCGCCTTCAAGTGCCGCCTTGTGATCCTGGGAGGTGGCCATCGGTAAAATGTGTTCACCATCGACCATCACGATATAACTGGCTTCTTCACCTTCAAGAAACTCTTCAATCACCACACGGTGGCCGGCATCACCAAAGGCATTACCTGCCAGCATATCTTTAACCGCAGTAATGGCCTCATCTTCCGTCATCGCGACAATGACGCCTTTACCTGCCGCCAGACCATCGGCCTTAACGACAATTGGCGCACCCTGTTCTTTGATATAAGCAACAGCCTCATCAATCTCGGTAAAGTTGCCGTAACTGCCCGTGGGAATGTTATGGCGAGCAAGAAAATCTTTAGTAAAAGATTTAGAGCCTTCCAGTTGCGCAGCACCTTGAGTTGGGCCAAAGCAACGTAAACCCGCTTCAGTAAAGGTATCCACAATACCTAAAACCAGGGGTACTTCGGGGCCAACAATGGTCATGTCAATTTTGTTATCAGCAGCAAAAGCTTTTAATGCCTCAATATCGTCCGCAGCAATAGCGACATTTTCGAGTTTTTCTTCATGTGCGGTACCCGCATTACCCGGTGCAACGAAGACTTTAGATACATTGTTTGATTGGGCTGCTTTCCATGCCAGGGCATGCTCGCGACCACCGCCGCCAATAACGAGAACTTTCATAGTTTTGCCTGATATTTTGGTGAGGGAGCGACCTTAGCGGATTGGCGGTGAATTTTCAATTGGTCGGCTCTTTAGGCCGACATTTTTGTATGGTCACTGCGTGGCTGAGATCTTATGTCCGGTTTCGGCCGGACAGCCGAACCGGTGGCTGACCGGTAGCAGGTATCTTTCTTTTGCTTGTCCAAAAGAAAGTAACCAAAGAAAAAGACACCCGAAAACTTGTTGGGATTTCCAATCCCAATACCCTCACCTCAAAAGTAAAACAGGCACTCGCGAACTCGCACGGTGCTCCGCACTTTTTCGTGCTCAGACAAACGCTCGCTATGATCCTGTTTTTCTTTCGATGCTCGGCTGCGTTTTACGGGATTGAATCAGTTAGATATGTATTAACGCTTTGCTAAGCGTAGCGTCCTAGTTCGCGAAAGCGAACGAATTGAGCTGATTGTTATGTGCATTTCATAAGCTCAACAAGTACTTTGTAAAATGGTCCTAGTGGACTCATTGTATTTTTTTCATAAACTTTGTAATCAGCGATATGATCTGTCATTCCATTTAAGCTCTCATGCCATGGTGAATTGTGTGTCACGATAGTACTTTTTTTGTTCTCAGGAAATTGGTCTGCTGTTATATCAACAATTAATGTATCCCTTTGTAACCACGCATGAGAACTCCAATTCGAATCATCTATGCCGTTCCCCCTATCTCCAAGCATGTAATTGAATGGTTCTTCTCCAAGATCAATAAGGTAAGTTCCTAGTAGCAGTGTTGCATCCCCGCAAGCACCATTTGGGAACTTTGCCATACATATTGGACGTTGTTTTTGGTTTGTTGACTCAATAGCTTTCCGAAATCTGGAGGCAATATCTATGAGATTATCCATTACTATTTACACATAACGTTTTTAATAACTAGTAAAATAAAGTGTTGCGAGGAATGAGCGGCACTTTATTTTGTCCATGTTAATTTTATTGTTAGGACTTTTTTTGTTTTAGGGGGCTAAAGGTTTTAACTTATTTGAAAAGCGAAAACATGTGCCATTTGCCCCATCATAATCATAACTCTCAATTTTATTATTTACTGTTATTATTCTCAGAGTGCAATCAAGTTCGACTGGGTGTGCATCGACTTTAAAACCAACATAAGATTCTCTAGTTGTCCAAATATAAATTTTCTTTCCTAGAATGTTTGATTCTTTAGATGGCATTCCTAAGTATGTGACAGCTTCAGAGATATTTTTATCGATCAATTTTGGAAATGCTTTATCAAAGGTTGAAAAACTAGTGGCGCATCCAAACAATGTAATTGCAATAACATATAGGATTATTATTTTTTGTCTATTCATATTTTGGTTCCAATAGTATTTCTTGTTTTTTTGTTAGGATCATGAATCACTTCTATATTAAATGTTTACTGGTTTAAATTTTCTGCGATATAGTTGTAAATATGACCGATTTGCATCGTTAGTAGCTTAATCATAGCACTAATATTTGATACCAACCTATCCCCGTGAGACGCAGCCGAGCATCGAAAGGAAAACAGGATTATAGCAAGCGTTTGTCTGAGGGCGAAATAATGCGGAGCATCGCCCGAGTTCGCGTCGCGCCTGTTTTTGTTTTGAAGCGCAGGGAATTGGGATTGAAAATCCCAACAAGTCTTCGGGTGTCTTTTTCTTTGGTACCTTTTTTTTGCACCCCAAGGGCACTTGTCACTTTGTTCGGGCGAACAGCAAAAGAAAGATACCTGCTACCGGTCAGCCACCGGTTCGGCTGTCCGGCCGAAACCGGACATAAACCTACGGCTTATTATGATACCGCATATATTTTATCGTCTCATAAATTCCAAAAGTTAAACGTTTAAGCTTCTCTGCCTGTTTTGGATTTTGTTTACTTATATCTTTTCTTGGTGTTTGAGAATTTAAATCATGCAAGGTAGGTTGGGTGTTTAGAATATTATCCGAGAACATTTTATTCTTGCCTACTACACTTATTATCAGGGGTTTGCTATGTGCCATGGTGTAGACATAACGGTTTTTATTGATGTTTGGATCCAGTAAGTCTGAACCCAGCGATGAGTTAGCATATGAAAATCCTGCAAGGCTTGCTAACGTTGGCATGACATCAACTTCACTGGCGGGGAAAGAATATTTTTTACTTTCTAATAATTTTGGTGAGTAAATTATTAGTGGGACGTTTAATGCATTTATATGAAGTTGGCGTTGCGCTGCTGTCATATGTTTGCCAGTTCCGTTTACCCCATGATCACCAAAGAACACGAAAATAGTATTATCAAAATATTTTTCTTTTTTAGCTTGCTGTATAAAAAAGCCAACACTGTGGTCTAGAAAACGAAATGCGTTATATTCATCGCTGCTTTGAAAACCATAATCCGTTGCTTCTTTTTTACTAATTTGTTTCTTGATGAAACCACGATTGTCTTCAGGTATGTTATAAGGACGATGATTTCCCGATGTTTGTACAATTGCAAAAAAAGGTTTGTTTTGTATTTTTAAAACACTATTCGCTTCTTCAAATAAATGCAGATCTGAAATCCCCCACACATCCATACGGGGTGAGGTATAACTACCTTCTTCATAAAGTTTTAAGCCCGGGATATTTGATGAGAGTAAACCACGGATGTTGCCCCAGCTTGCACTGCCACCAATAAAGTAAAGTTTTTCGTAATCCTTGAAAGCATTAATTAATGTATTTTGATTTACAATTAAAGGATTGCGGGTCGATGTTTTATTGGCTTCAATATCCGGAATGGAAGTAACGGCAGCCCATACTGAACGAGCGGTGCCTGTACTTGGTGTGTAAAAATTATTAAAATAGATTCCCTTGTTTGCCAGGGTATCAATATTAGGTGTGGGGTTGAGTGGGTTACCAAACACACCCGTTTTATAAGCTGAGAAAGATTCCATTATCACAACCACGATATTGGGATTTTGTTTGAAATGTTTTTTTGCGGTTATGTGACGTGTGAAATTTAAAGTATTAATATCTGGTTTTTTTACACCAAGGTAAGCAGCAACCTGGGGATAATATTCTTTCACTTTGTTTACATCATAACTGACATCACGATTTTTTAATGTATTTAAAAAATACAAAACAGGATTCATTGTGACCGTAGCTGTAAAATTATGTGTGCTGAAAAATGCATCACTCCAACGCAGAGGGTAATAAGAAACTTTTCCATAAAGCCCAAAAATAACAACCAGGCTACTGATGACACCTAATAATATTTTTCGTTTACGTGTGTGCATAGGTACAAGGACATCTGAATAATATTTAATTATCTTATTAAGGATATAAACATAAGTTGTTGTGATGGATAAAATTAATAAACTTAACCAGACAACAGGATAAGTTGACCAGACCATGTCCATGGAAATACTGAAATTTTGTAGAAAACGAATGGCAGAAGCATCAAGGGGTTTATGCAGGTAACTAAAATAAGCAAAATTAATAAAATAGGCTAATAAAATGAGCGTGATAATACTGGCCTGAATATATAACCAGAAGCGACGGTTGGAATCATATTCAAATGGACTTAGAAAACGTACGCTACCAAGAATGAATAAAGGCAGGGTCATCATCAGACTCAGGCGCAGGTCAAATTTTAAGCCGAGGTAAAACGCCCTGAATAGATCAGTTGATGGAATGGGATCGGTCGGATTTTGGAAATACCAGTATAAGCCAAAACGTAAAACAAAAAAGACCAGTAAATGGATGCCTGTTACGATTAATATAAAGCGAAACAGGCGAGGAAAGTTATGCATAGTTGTCCAGTTGTGTATGATGTTATCTATGTAATGTATGTTATATAGAATATAGTTTTGATGATAGCGGATTAGCTTGGAATTTGTAAACTCCGACACTATATAGTGTTAATTGGGAATAATTAAAGGATTCAAAATGGTATTTTTATTGCGATTATTTAAACGCCTGGGTGTATTAGCTTTAACCCTGGTTGTGATATATGCCATTGGTCGCCCGACTCAGATATGGTTAGATGGCTTTTATTCAGGTGTTCGTGAGCCATACTTACAAATGATGTCTTCCAATGCGGTGACTTTACGCTGGCAGAGTGAAGATGACTTTCATGGTGTTGTTCATTTTGGAACAAAAGTGGATCAATTAAATAAGTCCCAACGTGAAAATAATATGGCTAAAGAACATGAAGTTCGTTTGACCGGTTTGATACCGGCAACAAAATATTTTTATAGTGTTGGAAATGAAAATAATGCGATGTTTAAAGGAGAGAGTTTCTGGTTTAAAACATCACCTGAAATAAAAAGTGATCAATCGGTCAGGTTCTGGGTAACTGGTGATCAGGGTTATCCAAATATCGTTCAAACTCAGGTACGAGATGCTATGTTAAGCTGGGTTAAACAAAACCCTCGTTCTTCTACAAATACCCCCTTACTTGATTTTTGGGTAACAACCGGTGATAACGCGTATCGCTCAGGAAGTAATGAGCAATTTCAAGCTGGTTTCTTTGAACCCTATAAAACCATTTTACGTAATACTCCTGTATGGCCGATATATGGAAACCATGATGCAAGGCGCTGGGTGTTTTTTGATTTATTTTCCTTCCCAACAAAAGCTGAAAGTGGTGGTGTGGCCTCCGGTAGTGAACATTTTTATTCCTTTGATTACGCCAACATTCATTTTGTGATGTTAGATACTCAGGAAAGTGATCTTGATGTCGATGGTGAGATGTTGACGTGGTTAAAGAAAGATTTACAACAAACAAAGCAACAATGGCTTATCGCTTTTTTTCATCACCCCCCTTATACAAAAGGATCACACGATTCAGATAATATAAAGGACAGTGCCGGACGTTTATTTACAGTAAGAGAAAATATACTTCCTTTGCTGGAAGAGGCCGGGGTTGACCTGGTTTTATCCGGGCATAGTCATATGTATGAGCGCTCTGAATTAATTAACTGTCACTATGGTGATTCATCAACGTTTAAGAAAATGATGATTAGGGAAACAGATCAAAATAGTCAATATAAAAAGAAAGAAAACAAGATTAGTTCAAATTCAGGAGTGATTTATACCGTAATTGGTTCTTCATCCAAGGTTGATATAGGTCCTTTAGATCATCCTGCAATGCCTTACTCGTATCAAGAAGCTGGTTCAATTATTATTGATGTTGACAATAACAGACTAAAAGCTGTTTTTGTTAATAATGAAGGCCAGGTTAAAGATCAGTTTGAAATAATTAAAGGTGTGAAAGGTGGTATGACTTCACGTTCATGTAAATAATCTTAAGAGCTTGCTACACGATTTCGGCCATTATTTTTAGCAGTATAAAGTGCAGTATCAGCGCGCTTGAAAAGTGGATGAACCTTATCTTTTTCAATGCATTGGGTTACACCCAGGCTAATCGTAATATGGTTAACTGCTGGAAATTTTTCATTTTCTATACATAAACGAATTCTTTCAGCAAATTCCTTAGCTGATTTCATGTCAGTATCAGGTAGTATTAAAACAAATTCTTCACCACCAATGCGGCCAAAAATATCTGCTGCGCGAATAAGGTTAGAAATTGTTGAAGTTAATATTTGAAGAGCTTGATCACCAATATCGTGGCCATAGTTATCATTTATTTTTTTGAAGTGATCAATGTCAATCATGATGACGGATAAAGGGTGTTTATAGCGAAGACTTCTTTCTATTTCAAATCCTGTCAGTTCATACAATTTCCGGCGATTATAAATTTGAGTCAGATCATCAATGGTTGCAAGTTTTTCTAATTCATCGGTGCGGGTGGCGACAAGGCTTTCAAGATTATTTTTATGTTGTTCAAGATCGAAATTAATTTTCTCCTGTTGCTTTAATAAAATACGCGTTATAAATGCAACAATTAGAAATAAAATAAGAACGATGACGCGCATATAAATTTCATGCGCATCAGAAGAGAAAATATTTTCAAGAACTGTTTTATTTTTTTGAAAAAAAAAGGCGTCAACCGTACCATCAAACACCCAGAATGCAAAGCCAGCAATTAGGCCAAGAGCAAGAACAAAATTAGATTTGTTTTTGAATATCATGAATCATGATATCGACCCAATAGCAGGTTAACTTGAGTTTCTTGATGGGAAAGAGCGGATATTTACGCCTTACCTGCAGCTGAACAGGTAAGACGAAAAAAATTACTTAATGACGGAAATGACGTATGCCGGTGAAGATCATTGCAATATTATGTTCATTTGCTGCGGCAATAACCTCATCATCACGCATTGAACCACCAGGCTGTATAACAGCAGTAATACCATTTTCCGCGGCTTGGTCCAAACCATCACGGAAGGGAAAGAAAGCATCACTTGCCATAACGGAACCTTTTACTTCAAGACTGGCATGCTCAGCTTTAATAACGGCGATGCGGGCTGAATTAACACGGCTCATTTGACCTGCGCCAACGCCAATTGTCATTTTGTCTTTACCAAACACAATAGCATTGGATTTAACAAACTTTGCAACACGCCAGGTGAATAACAGATCCTGCATTTCCTCATCAGTTGGCTGACGTTTAGTGACAACTTTAAGTTCGTTATGAAGAAGTAAATCAGCATCCTGAACAAGTAAACCACCATTAACACGTTTAAAGTCTAAACGTTGGCTTGACTCTGTACTCCATTCACCACACTCAAGTAAACGTACGTTCTTTTTCTTCGCTACGGCTTTAATCGCATCTGCACTGATTTTAGGTGCGATAATGACTTCAACAAATTGACGTTCAACTATTGTGCTGGCTGTTTCACCATCAAGCTCCTGATTAAAAGCAATAATGCCACCAAAAGCTGATTCCGGATCAGTGGCATAGGCATTTTCATAGGCTTCTAATATGTTATGGCTTGTTGAAACACCACAAGGGTTAGCATGTTTAACGATGACACAGCTTGGTCCATTGTTGAATTGTTTTACACACTCCAATGCTGCATCGGTGTCACCAATATTATTATAAGAAAGTTCTTTTCCCTGAAGCTGTTTAGTTGTAGCAATGCTGGCTTCAGCAGGATTTTTTTCAACATAAAATGCAGCGGCCTGATGAGGGTTTTCACCGTATCGCATTTCCTGAATTTTATGATATTGACTGTTGAAAGTACGGGGGAAAGTTGTTTTATTTCCATCCGCTTCAATACAACCTAAATAGTTGGCAATGGCACCATCATAATGCGAAGTATGTTCAAATGTTTTAACAGCCAGGTCAAAACGGGTCGCATCAGTGACTTCACCATTATTATCTTTTATTTCATTTAAAACCCGGCTGTAGTCATTTGCATCAACTACAACAGTAACAGAGGCATGATTTTTTGCTGCTGAACGTAACATTGTCGGTCCACCGATATCAATGTTTTCAATGGCAAGCTCGAGACTGCAGTTTTCTTTTGCGATGGTTTCTTCAAACGGATAAAGGTTAACAACCACCATATCAATAGCTGGAATGTCATGTTCTTTCATTATGGCGTCATCGGTACCACGACGTCCCAATAAACCACCATGTATTTTGGGGTGTAGCGTTTTAACGCGACCATCCATCATTTCTGGAAAGCCGGTGTAATCCGAAACTTCAATAACCGGCACTCCATTTTCAGCTAATAGCTTTGCAGTACCGCCGGTAGAGAGGATCTCGATTCCGTGATAGGTGTAAAGACTTTTTGCAAATTCAACAATACCGGATTTATCCGAGACACTGATTAAGGCACGGGTAATTTTTGACATGATAATTTCCGTAATTTAAAAGTAAGTAGAGTAATAAACACGAAGGACACTAATAGCACAAAGAAAATTTTTAATCTTCGTGTACTTTGTGTCCTTCGTGGTCGAAATGTATTTTTACTTAATCGTTCAGCCCATACATTTTTAATTTTTTACGCAATGTACCGCGGTTAATCCCCAATAATTCTGATGCTTTGCTCTGGTTGCCCTTGGTGTATTCCAAAACAGTACGGAATAAAGGTTCTTCAATTTCATTTAAAACCATTTGATAAAGATCATTTGTGACATGACCTTCTAATTGTTTAAAGTAACCTTGCATTGCATCTTCGACGCAATTACGTAAAGGTTTTCTTGTTTCTTGTTGTGGATGTAATTGTGTAATAGCAGGATCCACTAATGCGGCTTCTGTCATGCTGCTATTTCCTCCTTGTCTAATAAGCGTTCAAAAAATTCGTGAGTCATACTAAGTTGCTCATCGATTGTGTTGACCCGACATACTGCTTGACGGAAAGCCGCGCCATGCGACTGTCCTTTGCTGTACCAACTGATATGTTTGCGGGCCACGCGCACACCAGTGAATTCCCCGTAAAAAGCATAAAGGTTTTCTAAATGCCCGAGCATAATGTCACGAATTTCTGCAACTGTAGGCTCAGGCAAGTGTTTACCCGTAGTCAGGTAATGTTCGATTTCACGAAAAATCCAGGGACGACCTTGTGCGGCTCGACCAATCATCACCGCATCGGCTTTGGTGTAATCGAGTACAAACCTGGCTTTTTCCGGCGTCTTAATATCACCATTGGCAATCACGGGAATCGCTATACGGCTTTTAACATCGGCGATGGTGTCATATTCCGCATCCCCACGATATTGATCGGCACGAGTACGACCATGTATTGCGAGAGCTTGAATACCTGCATCTTCAGCAATGCGTGCAATGTTCACCGCATTTCGAGATTGTTGATCCCATCCAGTCCGAATTTTCAGTGTTACCGGAATATTTACTGCTTCAACTACAGCAGAAAGAATTTCACCAACTAATTTTTCGTTTTGCAATAATGCGGAACCTGCTAATACGTTACATACTTTTTTTGCCGGACAGCCCATATTGATATCAATAATTTGTGCACCGGTGTCAACGTTGTATTTTGCAGCTTCAGCCATCATTGCAGGCTCGGTCCCCATGATTTGAACTGATTTCGGATCAGTTTCACCATCATGTGAAGCGCGACGTTTGGTTTTGTCACTTCCCCATAACAATGAATTCGATGAAACCATTTCAGACACAGCCATACCCGCACCTAAGCTGCGGCACAGTTTGCGAAAGGGCAAATCCGTGACGCCTGCCATAGGGGCAAGAATCAGTTTGTTACTTAACTGGTATGGACCAATGTGCATAAATGACCAATATTCGAAATCGTTAATAACTTGATGCTTTTGGGGGAGTGCAATCATACCTGTACTAGCGCAAAAATTTAAGAGATGAAGTTCAAATTTCTTGCTTGATCATCGATTATTTATGCGCTAGGGGATGGCAGTATTCGCAGTTAATAATCTCCTTAAATGCTTTATCTGGATGAAAGTTTGAGGAGATTAAAGAAAGGTAAACTCAAAATTTATCGCATCTTTACCCGGATCGACAACTTCGAAGTTTATATGAACGGGTGTTTTGGATTTCATCAGTAAAAACGGGTTACTTAATTTTCCCATGTAGGTTTTTGCGTTAAAAATACGTTCAGCAACCACGTTTCCTGAAATATCAGACAAGCGAATATGGATATCCGGGTAAGGTTGTGCGAAGTATGCATTGTTAATCATGGCGGCACTGATCAGTAAGGCATTTTTTTCTTTTGGATGCAGACGAACATCACGACTAAGCAGTTTAATTTGTTTTGTGTCACGAGGGCCGGAGTAATGACAACCTACTGATTCACAAAATGCTTCTAATAACGGGCGTGATGAAGGTACCAGGTTGACTAATTCATGTGCGCGAAAGTATGCAAGTTGTGAAAAGGAAAGAACAAGCAAGGTAATAAAAAAAGAAACTCCAATTAGTGGATGCAAGCGACGTTGAGAAGGTGCCTGCAGACGTTCAAGGTCATTACGTAACTGGAAAGGGATATCATTTTCATCGTCAACGGAATGTTGCCCAATGTTTATTTTCTGACTGCTTTCTAAAAGAGGATCTTCTAAAACAATACTTTCTCCAATGTCACTGTCCTGAAAATCACTTAAATCGACTTGATCAAACAACTTATCTTCATTAATGATATTTTCTTCAATGTTATCGTTTTCAGCTGTGTTGCCATCAAATTCATTATCTTCCGATGTATCATCAAAACCAAATTCGTTAATATCAAAATGTTTCTTCAGTGTTTCATCATTTGTTTCATCTTCATCGTCTAAGACGATAAATTCAAATTCGTCATTAACATCATCTTCATCTTCAGGTTTGGCAATATCCAGTGATAATTGTCCTTCCATTTCATTTAATATGTCTGAAACACTTGAGGCATTTGTTGCGTCATATGCATCTGTATTGAAAACATCATCGCTATTGTTTTCTGCCGGAAGATATTTTTCTGATTTTTTTGTTGTGCTTTCTTCTTCTATAACAATGATGTCTTCTTCATCAAGTTTATTTTCATCCTCCGCTGCCTGGTTGAGTTCATCAATTGCCGCATTCAAATCAAAGCTATCATCAAATAAATCATCATCGTCGTCTGAGATATCATGAATGGCTGATGTTGCGTGGGCAGCACCAGGATCAATGATATTGATGTCACTTTTGTCGACATCGTTAATATCCGCAATCATCGTGGCATCTGCATCATATACAGGTTTTTTAGCGGGTGTTTTTTTAAATACCGGAGCTTGAGGTTTTTTTTCTTCCGTTGACTTGAGCGTAGTTTTTCTTTTATCTTTTGCAGTGGGGGCAATGATGTAATCTTGAGATGGGGTAAGAGGTTTTATAACTTCTGTTTTCGGAGTCCCCGTTGTTACCGGGGGCGCGGGTTTATTACTTGTTTTAGCAGTAACCGGATTAACAGGTAAATCATCAATGGCATTTTCAGGTGCGTTAAAGACGAGCTGGCACTGGCCACAACGAACCTTGCCTTTAGCGATGGCCAGATGGCGGTCTGTGACCCTGAAACAGGTCGAACATGTAGGACAACGGGTATACATGGGCTAATTATACTCATAACTTCTCATTTAAACGAAATATCACCTATTTTCGACTTCCAGCTAAACAAACCCAATCATCTTGTTGCTTCCAAAGCTGAATATCAAAATGTGTTTTGTAAGCGGCTAAAACTTCCTCAGCTTGTTCTGCAAGAATCCCGGATAAAACAATTTGTCCTTTTGATTCAGTTAATTCTGCAAAATAAGAGGAAAGTTCAATTAAAGGTAAAGCCAGTATATTGGCAAGTAACAGGGATGTCGTTTTATTTTCAAACTGATGAGGTAAATACGTTTTAATATTGTGTGAAACGTTATTTTTTTCAGCATTGTCAACGGTTGCAAGTAAAGCTTGGGGGTCAAGATCGATTGCTTCGGCATGTTTAGCGCCAAGCAAAATAGCGCCAATGGCAAGAATACCTGAGCCACAACCAAAGTCGATGATATCTTTTCCTATTGGTGGGTTAGCATCGAGCCATTCCAAACACATGGATGTTGTTGGGTGAGTGCCGGTACCGAAGGCTAAACCGGGGTCGAGTAAAATATTAGCCGCATCTGCTTGAGGGGGTTTAAAGTTACTTGGAACAACCCAGAGTTTTTCACCAAACTGCATGGGTTTAAAATTATCCATCCATGCACGAACCCAGTCTTTATCTTCCAGTGGTTCGCCTTTCCAGTCTGATATTTTTATTCCAAGTTGTTGTTCGAGATTGTGAATGACTTGTTTTAAATTCTGGTTTGCATCAAATAATCCAACTGCACGTGTTTGTGACCACATTGGTGTGGTACCGATTGCGGGCTCCAGCATGGGTTGATCTTGCATGTCCTGTAACGTCACAGATACGGCACCTTGTTCCATTAGCGCGTCGGAAAGTTGATCTGCTTGAGTATCATCAGTCGGAATAATAAGTTGTAACCAAGCCATGTTTATTCAACCTGTGGATTCTTTAAAAGCAAAAAAAAAGCGAATTACATAAATAACAGTAACTCGCTTTTTTATAGTGGAAGTAAAGTTATTTATTTTTTTCTTCCAGTTTCTTTTCTAAGTAATGGATATTCACGCCACCAGCCTGAAAGCCTGCGTCATTGAACAACTCTTGTTGCAAAGGAATATTACATTTAATTCCTTCGATTACCATTTCACCTAATGCTGTACGCATACGTGCCATAGCCACTTCACGTGTTTCACCATGAGTAATGAGTTTACCAATCATTGAATCATAATAAGGTGGCACACGGTAACCATTATAAATATGTGTATCAACACGAACACCAGGGCCACCAGGTGCATGGTACGCGGTAATCGTACCCGGTGAAGGCATGAAGTTATCTGGATCTTCTGCGTTAATGCGACATTCCATTGAATGACCGTTAATCACAATATCATCTTGTGTGTAAGCAAGTGGCATACCACTGGCAATACGCAGTTGTTCCCGCACAATATCAACACCAGTGATCATTTCAGTAACAGGATGCTCAACCTGAACACGGGTATTCATTTCAATGAAATAAAATTCGCCATCTTCATATAAGAATTCAAATGTTCCTGCACCACGGTAGCCGATATCAACACAGGCTTGAGCACATCGTTCACCAATTTCTTTACGTATTTCTTCAGAAATGCCAGGAGCAGGTGCTTCTTCAATGACTTTTTGATGACGACGTTGCATAGAACAATCACGTTCGCCTAAATGAATGGCATGACCATGTTCATCAGCAAGCACCTGGATTTCAATATGGCGTGGGTTTTCAAGATATTTTTCCATGTAGACCATGCCATTATTGAAAGTGGCAAGAGCTTCTGCTTTGGTTAGTGATATAGAGTTAAGTAATGTCGCATCACTATGTACAACACGCATACCACGACCACCACCACCACCCGATGCTTTAAGAATGATGGGGTAACCAATGCGGTTAGCATGTGCAAGATTTTTTGCATCATCTTCATCAAGTGCACCATCTGAACCAGGTACAGTTGGAACACCAGCCGCTTTCATGGCTTTGATTGCTTGAACTTTATCACCCATGATACGGATGGTTTCAGCTTTAGGGCCAATGAAAACAAAACCACTTTCTTCAACACGTTCAGCAAAGTCAGCATTTTCTGACAAGAAACCATAACCTGGATGAATACCGACAGAGTCAGTGACTTCAGCCGCACTGATAACAGCCGGAATACTTAAATAACTTTCTAATGAAGAAGCGGGACCAAT
>VAPK010374369.1_pt1 | contig 42766 bp, 41 predicted proteins | sample 3395031 | NCBI WGS metagenome assembly VAPK01 (sample SAMN08290443, study PRJNA428436) | hydrothermal vent metagenome | isolation source: Deep-sea hydrothermal vent chimney 1 | place: Pacific Ocean: Juan De Fuca Ridge
AAGCACGGGCAGCTTTACGGCATCGGCATTGGAATCAAGTAGCGGGTTGGCCAACTGACTGGCGAACACCTCCTCAATAAGCTGTCGCATGTAACGCCCACCATTACCATGAGCCAACGTGATATGTGTCATGATTAACCTTCTTCTTTATATCGAGTTTATACCCATCACAAATAGATATATTAGTCCTGTAATAATCCGTTTAACTCCATAATTTGACCAAAACATAATCCAGCATCATTGGCTGGTATTTGATGTGGAAGATAGCAACGAAAATCATGCTGCTCTAACAGTTCAATAGCACGCTCGGTTAACAGTCGGTTTTGAAATACACCACCACCAAGACCGACAGCAAAGTCGCCCTGCACAGCGCGTATTTGTAAAGCCTGTTGTAGCACAACAACCGCCATTGACTCATGAAAACAACGGGCCCGATCAACAAGCGGCACAGAATCATTCAATAATAGTGCTAGCAACGGCTCCCAGTCCGTACGCCAGACGTCATTTTCATCTGGGCTCAACGGTAGAGTCATCGCTTCAGCGCTACCATTGCTTGCAGAAGCCTCTAATAACATGGGTCCCTGTCCTTCAAAGCTGGTTATCTGTACTAAACCCGTTAATGATGCCGCGGCGTCAAACAAACGCCCCACCGCCGAGCTTTGCGGGCAATTCACTTTACGTTGCCAGGCATGATGGGCCAGTTCAGTATTATATGCCGAATGTTGCCACTGTATATTCGCCTGCCAACACAGTGCTGCGGCACTGCGCCACGGGGCACGCCCTGCCTGCTCGCCACCGGGCAGATAAAATGGCCGCATACTGGCAACACGCTGCCAATGTCCACTTTGTCCGAATAATGCCTCACCTCCCCATAATGTTTCGTCCGTGCCAAAACCGCTACCATCCCAAGTGAACACCAGCCATTGATTTTCGTGAGAAAATTCGCCCGCGACACAGGATGCATGAGCATGATGATGAAAAACAGGGTGCAGTGTTAATCCTGATTGATACGCCCAACGACTACTGGCATAACCGGGGTGCGCATCACACACGACTTGTTCAACATCAACTTGATAGAGTGTTTGCAGATCACTGATCACCTGGTTAAATACTTGCTGGCTGCGCAAGGAATCCAGTTCACCAATGTGTGGGGAAATAACGATGCGCTCATCCCATGCCAAGGCAATAGTATTTTTCATATGACCACCCACCGCCAGAGTAGGCACCTGCATACGAAACGGTAACGGTAATTCTAACGGTGTATTTCCACGCCCTAAACGCAACGGACGTGCTTTATTGTGAATGACCCGATAAACGGGATCGTCTGCCGGACGTTGTATCGGGCGATTATGGTGTAAATAGGCCTCCGCCACGCAGTGAAGACGCCGTTCCACCTCCTCGTTTTCAGTCAGCACAGGCTCACCACTTATATTTGCGGACGTTGCGACAAGTGGCGCATTAAATGCTCTGAGTAATAAATGATGCAGGGGGCTGTATGGCAACATCACGCCCACCTCTTTTAATCCCGGTGCAATATATTCAGACAAATCACCCGTCTTTGTCTGGGTCATTAGCTGGGTCAATAGTCGCTTAGTCAATAAAATAATTGGATGAGCAGTGCTGTTAAGACATTCGTGCAGCTCATTTTCAGCTGTTACCATCTGATTTAATTGTACATCAGATACCATTACCGCAAGCGGTTTGTCAGGGCGCTGCTTTCGTTGCCTTAAACGCAACACAGCTGCATCATTACGCGCATCACACATCAGGTGATAACCACCAATACCTTTCACTGCGACAATCTTCCCTTGCTGGAATGCATATACACAACGCTGTAATGCCTTTTCAGTGTCAGCGACCTCCCCTTTGGCATCTTTATATGTCAGGCCGGGACCACATTCAGGGCAAGCAATGGGTTCTGCATGAAAACGTCGATCAAGAGGATCTTGGTATTCCTGCTGGCAACGCGAGCACAGTGGAAAACCGACCATGGTGGTGTTGGCCCGGTCGTAGGGTAATTGACGAATCAGAGTATAACGTGGCCCACAATGAGTGCAATTGATAAACGGATAGTTGTAGCGGCGATTGTTTTTATCGAACAGCTCTTCAAGGCACGCTGTACAAGCTGGCAAGTCTGCTACGATGCGAATGTCCTTGCTTGCACGGGCATCACTGGCACGAATACTAAACGTATCATGATATGCACATTCAGTTTCCCGTGATTCACTCAGAATCGGAGATGCATGAGGTGGTGCCTGGTCAATTAGCGCATCTTCAAAAATGCGCAGTTTGTCTGCTTGTCCTTCCGCATGTATTGCCACTTGTCCTATCCAGTTTTCAACCCAACCCTGGATGTTATTTTCCGTTGCAAGTCGATAAACAAAAGGTCTGAAGCCAACACCCTGCACATGGCCGATTAATAGATAGAATCGTGCCTGAGTCTTGTTCATTGCATTTTACACAGAGGCATTTTCACGCTGTGCGCCTCCCTCCTGCACGCCACCAAATACGACAAGCGCCTTCATCGGAGACCATACACGGCCCTATTGGATTATGTGGCGTACACCCTTTACCAAAAATCCGGCATTCATTCGGATAAATTTTCCCAAGAACAACCTGGGAACAATCACAACCTGGCGGCATTTCTCCGGCGCGTTTACGTTGAGTCTTTTCCGGCAATAACAAAAAATATTTGTGCACATCATAAGCAGCATAGGTATTATTTAAAACAAAACCTGAATCTGGGATCGTTCCGACACCGCGCCATTTGGCATCGGCAATGTCCATCACATTGTAAAGAACTTTTTTAGCACCCATATTGCCCTGAGCAGTGACAACCTCGGGATAACAGTTATCTAAAAATGGACTATTTTCGATACATTGCCGTAACACAGAATAAAACGCAGCCAGTAGACTTTCCGCTGTAAAACCCGCTACGGCAGCAGGAATGTGGTGTTTGTCGACAACGAATTGCCACTCCTCTGAGCCCATTACAGTGGCCACGTGACCCGGCGCTATCAAAGCATCAAACCCCGGTGTTCCGGAATCCAACAACATGGACACAGCCGGCCAGGTCAAACGACCTGATAGCAGCAGCAGCAGATTATCCGGAACACCGGCGGCAAGCATGCCCGCAACGGGCGCCATGGTAGTTTCAAATCCTGCCGCAAAGAAAACGATGCGACGATCGGGTTGTTCTGTTGCCAGCCGGACGGCATCTATCGGCGAGGCAATCGGTTTGATATCAGCCCCGGCTGCCTTGGCTTGTTCAAGCGAACGAATCTCCTTCTTCGCGACATTAACCGGCACACGTAACATATCACCGAATGCAACAAGTGTAATCTCTTCGTGCAGCGCCAATTGAATAGCGTCATAAATATCTTCTTCGGGACAGATGCACACCGGACAACCGGGACCAGGAATCAGTTCAACTTCGTCTGGCAACACGTCGCGTAAACCAGCCAGGGTAATCGAACGCTCGTGACCACCGCAAACATTCATAATGCGTATTTTAGCGGGTAAGTCCAACCCTCTGATTAAGGTTAACCAATGTTTTGCAGTAGAGTGTTTCGCTGTAAAAGACATTGTTTTTATTCAACCGTTATATTTCCAATAATAAGACCACGAATATATTTTATTAATGCTTATAACCTAACGTTACTATGTTCAGGATCAAGCCGTGTTTTATTCTGTTTAACTTGCTGCCGCAGCCAATCTATCCAAAGAATTACCCCATTACCAGACTTAACAGATAACAGGATAACAGGCGCTGTGCTCGCAAGCTGCCTTAAATAATGTTCAGCTTTCGCGGGATCAAAATCATCTATCACTGTTAATAAATCTGACTTGCTAATAAGCACGAGATCAGCAACCCGAAACATTACCGGATATTTGGCCGGTTTGTCATCACCCTCGGTGACTGATAGCAAGGTAATATTATGATGATGCCCAAGATCAAAACTAGCTGGACAAACGAGATTACCGACGTTTTCAATAAAAACAATATCCAATGGCTCAAGATCAATTTGCTGTAATGCATCATGGACCATGTGAGCATCCAGATGACATGCGCTTCCGGTTGTAATTTGAATCGCGGTGACACCTTTGGCACGAATACGCTCGGCATCATTTTCCGTCTCCAGGTCGCCTTCGATGACCGCAATATTAAATTCATGTTGCAAAGCATCGATGCTCGATTCCAGCAAAGCTGTTTTACCGGAGCCCGGGGACGACATCAGGTTAAGTGTCAGTACCTGATGTTTATCGAAATGTTGGCGATTATGCATCGCCTGGTGATCATTTTCTGACAATAAATTAGTTAATACATCAACGACGGTTGTGCCAGATTGCATTTTCGCCAGCTTCCCATCAGGCTGGATCAAGTGTTTATTGCCCGGTGTTATATTACAACCACAGCTATCACACATAACTTTTCCTCATTTATGTCTGCACTAATGCTCAGTTCGCATTTCAATCCGTTCAAGTAGTAATTCATCGCCACTTAATATTTCAGTTTGCCAATCGCCGCATTGTCCACAAATCAAGCGATTAATACTGACTTCGCTTTCAGCAAAACAGGCTCGACAGCGAACACGTATCGGCATTGAGCTTATTATAAGCTTGGCTTGCTCAGCGACCGTGTCTGCACTGGCGAAAGGAAAAACTGACAGCAACAAATTGGGTTCCACGCCGGACAACGGACCTACTTGTAAATAAATAATCTCAACCACAGAGGCTTTATGTTCAGCAGCGATGTTGCCAACCTGCTTAAGTAAACTTTGACATATCGACAGTTCATGCATTGTCAGGCTCCGCCTGGGCTGCCAACAGTTCATCGAACAATTCCCATGCTGACAAGGCATAGGATTCAGTTATCTTCTGAATAGCATAACCAACATGAATCAACACATAATCACCTGGGTTAAGATCCGCGTCCTGGAGTAAAAAAAGACTCACCTCCCTCTGCACACCTTTGGCCTCACAACGAGCGTTGAATCCGTTAATCTCCTTGATTTGCATTGGTATAGCAAGACACATAGCCGTATGCTCAATTTTGGTTAGAAATATTCTTTTCCACTATATATATGACATAATACTTCAAACTAAAGCTGCATGAATAATTTCAGGTTTGATCTCAATACTAACTTGACAGTAGTATACTTGTCAGGATTATAGTTGTTCCATTGGGGTATATACTAGTTATAAGCTAAAGTTTATAAGCTAAAGTTATCCGCTATTTATCGGTATATATTGCTAACCTGGAGAAATGGTCACTTGGGGAAATGAAAAATTCTACCTGCATTCGCATCGTTTTTATCAGTGGTTTATTCTTTACGATGACACTTCAAGCAAAAACTGAGATAACACCGATATTTGGCTACCGTTTTGGAGGTGAATTTACAGACATCACCGCCGTAAGCAAACTGAAAGTCACTGACGATAACATTGCCGGGTTTTTGGTAAGTTTTGACAAGGATGCGCGCGCTCAATACGAGTTTTTATACAGCCATCAATCTTCCAGATTAAAAACGAACGCCTCTGTCGGGAATAATATTCTGTTTGATATGGATATTGATTATATCCAGATTGGCGGCACCGCACTCTGGCCGGAACTGTGGCCTGAACTTCGGCACCAAGATAAGGTAACTCCGTTTCTGGCAGGTGGCCTGGGCTTAACGCATATGAGTCCGGATATATCGGGGTCTGATTCCGCGACCCGATTTTCATTCAATATCGGTGGCGGACTAAAGTGGTTCCTCAACGATCGAATCGGTATTCGCCTGGAAGTACGCGCCTATGGCACATTATTCGACAATGGTTCAGCGATTTTCTGCAGCAATGGTAATTGTGACATCAGTGTCACAGGTAATTTGTTTTCGCAGTTTGAAACTAATATCGGTGTCTTTGGTCATTTTTAACACCCACCTGCATTGCCCTATTTCAAGTTAGCCATTAATTCCTTTATTGACGTTAATCGTTAACACAATATCTCTGACTTGATATTAGCCAATAACCCGGGTAACGCTTTTTCTACAGATTGACTCAAGCCGCTTTCATAATTGCATTGCTCCATCTCTACTCCCCAAACAGAAATAAATTCGGGCAGCTCTCCAAGTGAGAGTGCAACGTCGATGGCATCTTTTATACTAATACCATGGGATGATAGTTTGGTCGGACAGGTGTTCCATTGATCAGTGCCTAAATCTATTTTCCTTACTGTGCCCGGTTTTTCGCCTGAACGCATTGCATCAATAAAGAGTATTTGTTTTGCATGGGAAATTTTACTTACCCACTCTATAGCGGAACGATCACATACAACAAACTCAACGGTCGGTAAATTACCAATTTCTATTTTTAATTGTTCACAGGCTATCCAACCTATTTGGTCATCTCCATAGGGTGAACCTAAACCAACAATCAACGCCCTCGTCATTGTCTGGTCACCGTCAGATTTAAAAAATGTGTTGCACACGAAATACAGGGATCATAGTTACGTACAACCTGTTCCGCCTGAAAACGCAGTTTTTCTTCTGTCGCATCCAGTCCATATTGCTCCAGTGTGAAGCGCAAGTCGTCTTCGATTCGCGCCTGGTTCTGACTGGTCGGTGGCACAATCCGTGCTGCTTGCACCACACCCTTTTTATTTATTTCATATTGATGCCATAAGCTACCGCGCGGCGCTTCTGTGCAGCCATAAGCAATGCCTTTTTTTGGCACTACGTCAACAAAAGGTGACTTGGGAACTTGATAATTCTCTAACAAGCGAATTGCTTCAATCAATGCATAATAAATTTCAGCCGCTCTTGCGACGATACTGTGATACACATTCTGACTGGGAAATTGAATTTTTGTTTCTTCTATAGATTGTTTAACTTCAGGATGTAACTTACCGTAGTTCAGGTTCATTCTCGCCAGTGGACCAACAAGATAAGGCTGCCCTGATAAAGTACAATGCAGAGCGGTTGAATAAATAACCTGCTTTTCCTCAAAGTGATGCTCAAATTGATTAATAGGGATATGTAAACCTTGAGTTGATATAAGATCACCTTCATTCATTGGGTATTCGTGAGGATGACTGACAGAGACACTGGAAAAATCTTGCGCCAATTTTGGAAATTTTAACGCGGCTGTCCAATGAATTAATGCTTCTGCATCAGGTAATGCCGCATGGAGTTTATCCAGTAACGCGTTAATTTCTTCACTGGCTGGTGCGCGTGTGAAACCACCCACTTTTGCACCTACCGGGTTAACCGATCGAGCGCCGAATAATCGTATTAAATCATTACCCAACGCCTGTAATTTTAACCCCCTGCGTAACTCTTGCGAATATTCCTTTGCCATGGCAGGTGCGCTGTCATAACCTAAAAAATCCGGTGCTGCAAGCAAATGGATATGCAAACTGTGGCTTTCCAACCATTCGCCACAATAAAATACACGACGCATATCGCGCACCCATGAACCTGGATCGATGCCAAACAATGTTTCAAACGCGTGCACAGCACTCATTTGATAAGCAACCGGACAAATGCCGCATATTCGTGAAACAATGTCTGGTACTTCAGTATAAAGCCGTCCTTCAAGGAGTTTTTCAAATAACCGCGGTGGCTCAAAAATACGCAGTTCCAGTCTTTCTATTTTATTTTGTTTGATAGAAATATCTAATGCACCCTCACCTTCGACGCGCGCGAGCACTGGCACAGTTATTTTTCTTTTATTTTTATTATTTGGCACCTTTTTTTCCCAGATTAATAGCAGCTTGTTTAAATGCGGGCGAATTATTTTGGATAAAAAGATATCGTTTCTCTATGTCCTCATTAAGTAAACCGAGCCCTGCAAAACAAGTTGTCAGCGAGTCTGTATTTGTATTTTCAGATGGCCCAAAGCAGCCATAACAATCCCGGCCAAATCTCGGACAAAGTGCACCACAACCAGTACGAGTGATCGGCCCCAGACAGGGCACCCCTTTAGCGACCATAATGCAGACAGCTTGACTACGCTTGCACTCCAAACATATTTTTTCTGTTTCTTCAAACGGTTTCACACCGGATAACAGCGAATGAATAGCTGTAATTAACTGGCGCTTGTCGATCGGACATCCCCAAAGTTGATAATCCACTCTGACCTGATCAGAAATCGGTGTAGATGCATCGAGGCTATCGATGTATTTCGGTTTGGCATAAATATCTTTGATCCATTTTTTTGTATCATGGATATTTTTCAGTGCTTGTATGCCACCTGATGTTGCACATGCGCCAATCGTAATTAAGTATTGACTATTGCTTCGTATCGCCTGAAGACGAGCGATTTCATCAGACGTAGAAATGCTGCCTTCGATAAAAGCAATATCAACTTTAATATCAGGGTTAACAGGCCCCGCCTCGGGGAAATGGACAATATCCGTTATTGTAAAAAGTTCGATTAATTGCTCCCCAAGATTCAGGAAAGCAAGCTGACACCCGTCACACGAAGTAAATTTATGTACTGCTATTTTGGGTTTATCCATTTTTAAAAACCTTTTAGCCCAAATGTTTCCTTGATTTTGTCGTAACGAAAAACCGGCCCATTCTTGCAAATAAAATGCGGCCCATATTGACAATGCCCACAATGCCCTAACGCGCATTTCATATTGCGCTCCATACTTAGATAAATGGCCTCTACAGGCACATTCCTTAATGTTAATTCATGAATACAAACGCGCATCATGCCTTCCGGACCACACATCATCACAATGGTATTATCACTGATGTTCATTTGATCAAAGAGTTCTATCACCAGCCCAACATGCCAGGGCCACGACGGATCACCCTTGTCAGCCGCTAGAAATACATCTGTGTCTGGCTGTTGCAGCCACTGTTCATATCGTTCACGCCAAATAAGATCTTTTGGCAGCTTTACACCTTGCAGAATGGTGAGTTTGCCAAAATCATCACGCCTTTGGTTAATATAATTAATGACGGATACCACGGGAGCACAACCCAGCCCACCCGTTATTACCAGCACATCTTTTCCTTGTGCTTCTGCAAGTGGCCAGCCTAGTCCGTAAGGTCCTCGTAATCCAATACAATCACCTTTATTCAGCTTACTCAAGCCCTGGGTTACTCGCCCGACAACGCGAATCGCATGGTCCAGCATCTCCGGGTCTTTTGGATCTGAAACAACAGAGATAGGGATTTCCCCTACACCATGTAAATACACCATATTAAATTGACCTGGCACAAAAGAATATTTTTTCCTTTTCTCGAGATCAGTAAATGCCAAACGTAACGTAAACACGGTTTGCGTCTCTTGAATACGCTCAATGACTTCAGCAGTATCAGGTAGATAGGGATTATGCATTACGTTCTCCACAACTGCTTTCTCCACAACAGCCCTCTCCACAAATGACATTCACTTCTTCTGTAAAATCTATACTGGCTGGACACCAGGTGATACAACGGCCACAGCCTACGCAGCCGGAACGGCCATATTGATCGTGCCAACTTCCAAGCTTATGCGTCAACCACTGACGATACCGAAATTTCGTTTCTGCTCGGACAACCAGACCGTGCATATAGCTATGCTCTTGTGTAAAACAAGAACTCCATTGTCGATAATGACTTATTTCCTTCGCATCCAATGTGACATCGTCGTGTTCACTGTGACAAAAGCAAGTGGGACAAACTGCGGTACAATTTCCACAGGATAGGCAACGCTCGGCTATCTTTTGCCATTGAGGATGATCCAGTTGTTCGAATAGGCTATCGCGTAAATTACGTCCAGGTAAAGTTCGCGTTTGTTTTTTGGCGGTATATTCTATCTGATGTCGTGCTTCAAGTAATTGTTGTTCAGTGGCCGTGTTGAGATGAAGTTGATCCAATATTTTTTGACCTTGTTCGGACCCGCTAGTGATAATGAAACCGTTATCAAGTTCCAGCAATGACAAATCAAAACCTGCTTTCACTTCAGGTCCATCACCGGTTGACACACAAAAACAGGTTTCTGCAGAATGTGTACAACCCACTGCAACAATAAGCATGTTTTCACGACGTGCTTTGTAATAGGGATCCTGATACTCTCCCTGCAAAAAATGCTTATCCTGTAACTCGAGTGCGGCCAGATCACATGCGCGTACACCAATCATGGCCAGATGTTCTGGTGCCGGTATTGTCTGAGTAAAGTCAATGTTGGTCTTTTCTTTTCGAGTCGCCTTCCAAAGGTATTCTCTGGGGGTAAAAAGAAAGGGTTTGAGGTTCTGCGGTCCGTTGGCCCATGAAAACCAACGACCGTTACCCGTCTTTTTTAGTTTATATCGCCCGGGTGCTTGTTCATCTTGAATATCGAGTGGAAAATCTGCCGTAGTATGCACTTCATCGTAAACAATAGCGTCATCCTTTAATTTAGGTCCAATAAGTTTATACCCATCACTTTGTAAGGAGATAATAAGGTTCTGAAATTTTTTTCGGTTTAAAAAAAATGACGTCATTGATTATTGTTCATCTTAAATAACACTCAGCAGATTTCATGTCTGATTTGTAATTAATCGTTTTAATTCTTCAATAATACATCCTAGCGCTAAAAGGGGCTTTAATTATATAGGTATTTCTCATTAAGTAATGTTTTATTGTGTCCACCAATGCAGTGGCCAACGTTCCATTTAATTTAAAAAAATAGCAATAATGAGTAACTAATATATTCTCTGTGTGGATTTTGCCGTATGATCTTGTAATATCCTCGATGATCAGGAATTCTTAGTGAGAAGAACTATAGGGTCATTTCTTGGGCCGGCAATTTTTATTTTTTTTATAGTGATTCCCGTGCCGGAGACCATGTCTAAAGAAGCAATGTATACCGCCGGTATCGCATTGCTAATGGCAACGTGGTGGCTAACTGAAGCCATTCCGATACCGGCGACCGCTCTACTTCCTTTAGTGCTTTTCCCCGCCCTGGGTGTTGCCACGGTAGCCGAAGTGTCCGCCAATTATGGCAATCATATTATATTTTTATTTATGGGTGGGTTTTTTATTGCCAAGGCTGTAGAGAAATGGCATTTACATAAACGTATCGCATTGCATACCATCAGGCTTGTCGGCGTGACACCAGAACGTATTGTGTTGGGTTTCATGCTTGTGACTGCGTTCTTATCTATGTGGGTCAGTAATACAGCAACATGTATGATGATGGTGACGATTGCCATAGCGGTGCTTAAGCAGAAAAACAACACTGAAATCAACCAGGCCGGCCACGCGATGTTTGCAACGGCATTAATGTTAAGCATAGCTTATGCGGCGTCAATCGGTGGTGTCGCAACCTTAATAGGTAGCCCACCCAATGCAATTCTGGCCGGTATTGCTGAACAACAATACGGCTATACAATCAGTTTTGTCGACTGGCTAATGTTTGGTTTGCCTTTGTCTATCGTCATGTTGGTCGTGGCTTGGTTTTATCTTACAAAACTGGCCTACCGTGACATCGATTTTGAATTAACTGGTGGTATGAAAACAATTGAGCAAGAAATCCAAAATATGGGCACCATGAGTACACAGGAGAAGCGGGTTTTATTTGTTTTCGTCAGCGTGGCAATTGCATGGATAGTCCGCGGACTGGTTGATATAGACGCTTTCAAAATGATAAAGGACTCAACTATCGCCATTGCTGGTGCCATTATCCTGTTCATAATTCCAGCTGGATCAAATCCTGCCTCATCAAATAAAATGGAATTTCTACTCGATTGGCAGACTGCTGTGACAATTCCATGGGATATTCTAATTTTATTCGGTGGTGGTTTCGCACTAGCGCATGGTGTTGCCAGTAGCGGATTAACTCAATGGATTGGACAGGAACTGAGTGTATTGCAGGGTAGCAACCTGATTATTGTACTCTTTATCGTTGTGACAATAATGGTGTTTTTAACAGAAATTACTTCTAATACAGCAACGGCAGTCTTGCTTGTGCCTGTATTGGGCGCCTTGGCATCGGCAATTGAGAGCCATCCTTTGGGTCTAATGGTGGCAGCAGCCATAGCAGCTTCATTTGCATTCATGTTACCCGTTGCAACGCCGCCCAATGCGATTGTATTCAGTAGCCGGCAGATTAGTATTCCACAAATGGCTACGGCCGGTATCTGGCTAAATCTTGTGGGTATTGTCGTGATTACTGTATTTGTCATGTTACTGCTACCAGTCATATGGGGTATCAATATTCATCGTTTTCCAGGTTGAATTGGAAAATAGCAACTAATCTCAGAATGTTTCTTTTTTAGAATTAGTTGTCGCCCAACCGAGTTCTACTTCGACGCAAAGCAAAGCCTTACCCATAGCGGATAGGATTTGAGTGTTCAGAGTATGACCATTATTGTTCCCGGCAAGGCGCGAGGACGCAGTATGGCAGCCCCCTATCAGGAGGAACAACGCCGCCGGGGGCAAAAAAGGGGGCGTGCTTGCTATGGACACCTATATCCTATTTGCTACGGGTATAGATTCCAAAATATGGATTGCAACGGCAAAATTATTAATATATATCTCTATTTTGTTTTTCAGTACGATGTGCAAAATATATACCAAATGCTTCGATTGTAAAACCAACTATCAACAACACCACTCCTGTTATCGTTTCTGGTGCAAACCACAGTATCAATCCTCCTAGTAACATTAATACACTCGCAACAATCCTACGCGGAATTATTCCATAAAGAGTTTTGTTAAGAGTACTTTTTGGGCTCATGTGATTAAACTCATTTTTGTAACAAATAACTCTATATATTAAGTATAGAAGAATGGGTGGTATTGTCTCTTTCTATAAGCCTTAGCCTATTTAAGTATATTTACCGTTTTTTCTATATCCAATCAACCTAAGGCTAGTACTCTAACATTATCTGTTTGTTTTATTTAAATTTATTTATACTATTCCTGTAGTTCACAACGCAACTTAGACAAATAATTGAAGTCCAATCGCTCATGAAAACGCGCTTGCTAAAACAAATACTGATTATCCCATTCATTATCCTCTTATCAGCTTGTATATCAACAATACCGAAAGAAATACGGGAAGCACCCCTGAAAAATACACCGGCCGCTGAAGTACGCACTTATGTAGACGGGTTTATAGGCCAAACTGGTATTTTTATCTATGGTATCCTGACTATTATTATCGGCATTATTATTATCCCTATTGGTAGTCGTACGCAATGAAGACGATGAGCAAACCGCTGCAAAAATTATTCATGTTAATCCTGTTAGTCATATTAACGGCTTGCGCAACGGGACCACGCTATGATACGGCACGATACGATCAGCGTTTAACACCACAACAGAGTAAAGCGGATATTGAAAATACAAAAGATTCATTTGTTCTTTGGGGGGGTGTCATTATCAGTAGCACTAATCTGGAAGACGCTACGCAGCTCGAAATACTCAGTTACCCATTGAATTCCTCGCAGCAACCCGATACGACGCAAACACCTCGTGATAGATTTCTTATTATCAAAAAAGAATATTTAGAAACAATTGATTACGCGCAAGGCCGGCTTATCACTGTGGCTGGCGTATTGACCGGCTCCCGTGCCGGACAAGTGGGTGAATCGACCTATATATACCCCGTTGTTAAAGCAGACCATCTTTATCTATGGGGGAAAAACAGTTCAACGGATACAAAAGTTCATTTTGGGCTAGGAGTAATACTGAGTAACTGATCGGTATATCTCCACGCATTGTTCTGAGAATTTCTTATTTTAAGAGTTCTATTGATTTTCAAAGCATAAATACACTCTATAGCGATTCCAAATAATTAATCGCTTTGTGGGCTTACAGTGCACTAGTTTAATAAGGTACTATTATTATTGTAAGAGTCGTGATGAATTGATATAAAGGGAATTGTATATTTATAATTAAAGGAATCGAAGCTATGAACATTCCACTCATTACGATCCCACTGTTAGTACTATTGGTCTTGCTGCTTGGAGGCTGTGCCGCTACGCCAGACCTTGCCAAATTAGAATCATCTGTTGAAGCTGCTCAACTTACTGCAGATGAAGCAAAAGCGATGGCGCTAAAGGCGCAAGGAACGGCAGACCGTGCGATAACGTTGGCTGAAGAAGCCATTGACAAAGCCAATGGTGCTGAATCTACGGCTCAAAGGGCGTTAACGGAAGCACAGCGCGCCAACAAAAAAGCTGAACGCATGTTTCAAAAAGCCATTAGCAAATAAACGATAATTTGCTAAGCACATCATCGTCAGGCCCTCTGTGTCAGGATAGCTGTCGACAACATGTCGCTTAATGTATTGAATTTAAAGACGCAGTATTTTTATCATAAATAGCTGTTGGTACACCTGTTTGGTGATTAGCCATGCCAATAATATGATCCCATTCTGATGAAGATAACTCACCTATACCTGCGTTAACTAACGCCGACACTATGGGTGTCAAGTTTGTGTGGCTTGAAGTGCCCCTTTTTGCCTTTGGTATATGTGTCTCCATAAATAATATTCCATTTTTATTTCCTACTTTATAAGGCTGGTCCACAATACGTACCGATGTTCCCAAAGGAACCAATGTAACAAGTTGCCTAATATCCTCTGGATATAGGCGTAAACAGCCACTGCTAACACGCATACCGATACCAAATGGTCTATTAGTACCATGTAAAAATAAACCATCGTTGTTGAGCCTCATTGCATATTCACCGAGTGGATTGTCGGGGCCTGCGGGAATTACTCGTTGAGGCGAGAGAACACCATTTGCTAAAGCCCTGGCATAAGCCTCTTCCGGCATTGTCCAGTTTGGGTTTTTGATTTTCATTAATATTTTGAATTTTCCCTGCGGAGTTGGTTTATACTGGCGACCAATACTAAGAGGATAGGTAATGACTTTGCGCGCTTCTCCCACCTTTGATTGAGGAAAATAGTACAAGCGCAGTTCAGCTAAATTTATTACGATCCCTTTCCATGGCGGCTGCGGCAGCACAAACCACGTAGGTACAATAATATGCCTGCCGTGCTCTGGGAGCCATGGATCAACATCCGGATTGGCCGCAGTGATCTCGTTGTAACCCAAGCCAAAGCGACGCGCAATATCTAACAAGGTCTCTTCGGCGCGAACCTGCACAATCTGAATACCACCCACAAGAGAATTGCCATTGGTCGGCAAGGTGTAACTGCTGGCCTCGGACCAGGCGCACACAAAAAGTAAACCCGAAACTAATAGGTAACGACTGATCCTGTAATTCGCAACGCAACGGGGGGTGTTTATACGCCATGTTTCATTAGCGCTGCTTGCGTTATAACGGTAACTTGAGTTAAAGTCTTTTCCCGGCATAATGACTACCACTCCTCAACAACAAGCAAATAACAAGCAAATTAGTCAAGTTTGAAGCACATCATCTGCACGTTGTTTTCATAATATACCTTATCATATGTAAAGTCTGGTTGGGTAAGCTGACTTTGTTAAAACAAACAGGTTTTACATCCGGATGGCGGTTGAAGCGCACTGTTTTACTGCCGTCATTAGCCGCTAGACTCTAAATACTTATCAACCTCTGTTGAGAGATCTTTTAGCGATTGAGATACATAAACAGGGTATGTATAGTCTGTCTCTAATTCACGTAAAGGTTCTGGTAAACAGGCCAATTGAATTTTTGTTTTTTCTCGAATTTCGTCAAGGGTCTTGGCCGGTTGTATGCGTTTACCGTTTTTCATAACAGGCTGAATCAGTGGCTCACCTTCTTGCTGCTCATTTTCTAAAGTAAGCACATCTTTTACTATAATATTCTGCTTATTTTTTTGCCGAAAAACCTGTTTTCTACCCGGCCAGGTTGCTTTACCTTCTGATTGTTTTCGACGCGCAACAGCGGCATACTCTTGTAATTTATATGCACAGTCGAGACAAGGGGCATCTGCGGAGGTATCCATATTGGTTCCAATACCAAAACCATCGATAGGCGCCTGAACTTTGAGTAGCTTGTTTAATTGATATTCATCGATACCACCGCTAGAGAATATAGTGACATACTCTAATCCACCTTGATCGAGAATGGAGCGTACTTTTTTGGCGTGCGACGCAAGATCACCACTGTCCAGACGCACCGCCTTTATTTTAATATTTTCGCGCTTCAGGCGGGGTGCCAATTTAACCACTTTTTTAGCACCTTCTTCCGTATTATAAGTATCAATCAGTAATACCACGTTTTCTGGTTGCGCTTTTGCAAAGTGTTCAAATGCGGATAACTCGTCATCGTGTGCTTGTATAAATGAATGCGCCATGGTGCCGAATATGGGGATGCCAAACTCCTTGGCGGCTAAAACAGTTGCTGAACCAGAAAAGCCCGCCAGATAACTTGCTCTCGCGGCCAGTAAGGCTGCCTCTGCACCATGTGCCCGCCGCATGCCAAAATCCACCAATAATTTGTCTGCTGCCATTAATACACAGCGTACGGCTTTACTTGCAATAACTGTTTGAAAGTGTAATAAATTGATTAACCGACTCTCAACAATTTGAGCTTCCGGCAGCGGCGCTACAACGCGTAATATTGGTTCATCGGGAAAGAATACGGTCCCTTCCGGCATCGCATACACATCACCATTAAAACGAAGTGTACTTAAGTAATCTATAAAACGATTATTAAAACGTTTACTAGCAGCTAACCAATCTAACTCTTCAGTAGTAAACCGAAAAGTCTCGAAATATTGGAGAACCTGCTCTAACCCAGCTGCAATCAAAAATCCACGATTGTTTGGTAGCCGCCTGACAAAGAACTCGAAAACGGCGATGCCATTCATTTTTTGCTCAAAATAGCCTTGCAACATTGTTAACTCATACAAGTCAGTTAACAATGTATCTGCATGTTGATTATTAATTCCTTTTATCACGCTTGTAACCACCCAAACCCTAAAATCTGATTGTAATAAATACTATTTTAGTCGAGTTGGAAATACGACTCGAACAATCAATTAAAAGACTTGTCAATCACTGGCAACACACCTAAGTCAAACATTTTTTGTACAGCGACATCCCCATCCTTAACATCAACTGCGCGTATCGCATCAACTAATAAAAATACAGTGAACTGATGCTTGATCGCATCTTTTACGGTATTCAATACACAATAGTCGGTTGCAAGTCCACCGATAAACAGTCGTGTAATCCCCGCTTCTTCCAGCAATTTGTTCAAATTTGTATTTACGAAGCCAGAATAGGCATCTATTTCCGCTCTATCTGCCTTGGAAATAACGATCGTGTTGTTGGGTAAATTCAGTGTATCCGCAAAGTCTGCACCTTTGGTTCCTGCGATACAATGGGGTGGCCATATACCCCCATGCTCACTAAATGAAATATGGTTTTTAGGATGCCAATCGCGTGTCGCAAAGATTGGCAGCTTCTTTTCCTTGAACAATTCAATATAAAGATTCAGCACATCGATGACTATGTCGCCATTTGTAATTGCCATACTGCCACCGGGTAAAAAATCATTTTGAACATCAACAATAATCAATGCATCACCTTTGCGAAGTTCAATTTTTCCGGACATTATCTGTCACCTGATTTTTTAACGAATAATTGTATTTTATCGTACTAAACCTGCGTTAAGAAACAGCTCGCACTGTGGCATCATTTAATAATTCTGGAATCGCGCTTTTCAATACGTCTTCAACGCGCTCTACCAGAATAAAACAAATATCTTTTTCTACATGCTCAGGAAGATCACTCAAATCTTTTTTATTCGCTTTAGGAATAATGATGGTTCGAATTCCTACGCGGTGGGCGGCGAGTATTTTTTCCTTAATACCCCCCACAGGTAAAACCAGACCACTCAAGGTAATTTCCCCCGTCATGGCGATATCATTTCTTACTTGTTGTTGACTGTAAAGTGATGTCAGTGCGGTAAGCAGCGTTACGCCCGCTGATGGCCCATCTTTAGGTACCGCACCCTCAGGAATATGGATATGCACACCCGATGTCTGTATAAGCTTTGTATCAATACCCAGTGTATCAGCATGCGACCAGATATAACTTTGCGCCGTTACTGCAGATTCTTGCATTACTTCACCAAGCTGCCCTGTCAGAGTAAGGTCTTTTTTTCCAGGCAAAATCACTGCTTCAACGTAGAGCAATTGACCACCCATTTCCGTCCAGGCCAAGCCCGCGGCGACCCCGGGTGGTAATATTTTACGTAGTTGATCTGTATAAAAATATTTTGTACCAAGTAATTCACTTAAATTCTCAGGCAATACGCTTGATATTTGCTTTTCATTGCGTGCTATTTGAGTAGCCACTTTTCGAGCGATGCGCCCAATTTGACGCTCTAGTTCCCGGACTCCCGCTTCACGTGTATATCGCTGTATAATGTAGGATAAGGTTTTTTCCGGGATACTCAATTGATCCTGTGTTATTCCGGCTTCATTAAGTTGACGTTTTATCAAGTAAAGTTGAGCAATTTTTTTCTTTTCTTCTTCGCAATAACCCGGTAAGCGCAATATTTCCATTCGATCTAACAAAGGTGACGGAATACTATCCAGCGTATTGGCAGTAGCGATAAAAAAAACATTTGTTAAATCAAAAGGAAGGTCCAGGTAATTATCATGAAATTCTTTATTTTGTTCTGGATCTAAAACCTCCATCAATGCCGCGGCAGGATCGCCCCTGAAATCAGAACCCAGTTTATCGACCTCATCCAGCATCAGTAATGGATTATTGACACCAGTACGGCGAATGGCGCGAAGAATACGGCCAGGCATGGCACCGATGTAAGTACGTCGGTGACCTCTTAATTCTGCTTCATCGTGCAAACCACCCAGGCTAATTCTTTCGAATTTTCGCCCCAACGAATGTGCAATAGATTGCCCTACGGATGTTTTACCCACTCCAGGTGGGCCGACAAAACACAATATCGGTGATTTTGCTTGCGGATTTAAATTCATTACCGCGAGATGCTCTATAATCCGTTGCTTCACATCGATTAGCCCGTAATGATCTCGATTGAGTATTTTTTCGGCGCGATCCAGATCGGTGTTATCTTCTGTGTTTTTATACCAGGGCAGATCTAATAGAAAGTCCACATAGCTGCGGATGATCTGGTATTCGGGTGAAGCAGAGGTTAAACGTCCCAGTCGGTTAATCTCTTTTTCCAGTTCTTTGGTTACTATTTCGGGTAGTTTGTTTTCTGTCTGGCGTTTTTTCAATTCGACAATATCTTCTTGCTCTGGCGTATTCTCTCCCAGCTCTTTCTGAATCGCCTGCAATTGCTGGCGCAGCAGATATTCCTGTTGCTGCTTGCTCATTTCCGACTTAGCTTGATTGGTAATTCGGTTTCGTAGTTGCAGCACTTGTATTTCATGCATTAAATAGTCGTGTACAAGATGAAACACTTCAATTTGAGTATTTGCCTGTAAAATTTTAATTTCCTTTTCTACAGACAGTGAGAGTAAAGTAGATATAAGATAGGCTTGGTCGAGTGGCTTATTTATCTCTGAAATAATGTAATTAACGTCAACTTGTATTTCTGGTTGAACTAATTTAGCCATTTTTGCCGCCAAATCTAATATGGCACGATGTATGGCTTCTATTTCTGCATTCGTATCGGAGGGCTGCGGTAATTTATGAACATTATAATAATTTTCCTTTTTTGCTACATCAATAAGCTCTATTCTTTCAATGCCTTGCACCATGATGTGCACGAGTTTATTTAGGTGTAACATTTTTTTTATAACGGCTAATGTACCCGTGTTATATAAATCATTAATTCCTGGCTTTTCAATTGATGCGTCTTTTTGGACGAATACACCAATTATTTTATCTTCACTTGCTAAAGCCTCCTCAATCGCTTTAATTGATAGCGGTCTGTTCACTACAATCGGCAAGAATAGTTGAGGAAATAGTGTGGTATTCTTGAGCGGAATTATCGGTATACACAGGTTTTCAGAGGCAGTAGTCATTTTTTATCCTCCATTTTCAGACGTATAAATAACATGCCATCCTGATAGTCAGTAATTATTTTTACGTTGTCCATGTTACTGGGTATATTTACAACCCTTTGAAATCGGCTATAAGCTATTTCCATTGAATATATTTTTTGGTCACGTTGTATCGCAAAATCCCGTCTTTTACCTCTTATGACCAGGCTCTCACCCACGATAGAAATATCGATATCAGTGCTACGTACACCTGCCAATTCTATTTTTACTAACCAACCTTGCGCATCTCGATAGATATCAATAGGTGGCTGCCATATAAACTGTTTATATGTTCTTACTTCTGTATTTAACAGGTTATTCATCGTTAGTTAAATAGTTAGTTAAATTTGATCTAGCTATCTCATATCTTTATTTTACATCGCACTACCACAATTAAAATTAGCGTAAACACCTATATAGAAACAAGTAATGAATCTCTTTAAATATATTTATAGCAATATACAGTTAAGCGCTTATTATTTCATAATGTCAATTGGTGAGAATACGAATAGATTATTTCAACAAAAAAACATAATTTATAAGATGATCTTTTAATGAAAGGAGTATGACGCATGTTAAGTACATGGGTGTTGGTTGCGGATACAAGCCGAGCTAAATTCTTTTCGGTTGAGAAGAATGGTGCATTAAGCGAATTATTAAGCCTGGAACATCCGGAGGGGCGACAACATATCACTGACTTGACATCAGATTTACCAGGTCGTTCTTTCGACAGCTCAAAAAGTGGTGGTCGTCATGCCTTGGAAACAAAACTGTCGCCTAAACAACAAGGTGCAATTAATTTTAGTAAATTAATTTGTGACAAGCTCGAGTCTTGTCACAGCAAAGGAGAGTTTGACAAGCTAATTATTACTGCCCCGCCTGTATTCCTTGGTTTGTTAAGGAAAAAAATGGGTTCTAACATTACCAGGATAATCTCTACCGAAATAGCTAAAAATTTTATTGATCTTAGCGATAAGGAGATCAGACAACATCTCCCTGATAGAATTTAGGTGAGCCAAGATACTGAAGTGCGTTGAATAGTCTAGTGTTTTCAAAAAGAAAGTATTAATAGAGTAATGACTAAAGCAATTAATACCGCTCGAATGCCGGTCCATAGCCAAAACGTGCCGCTAATCTTACCTAAGAAAACACCAAGAAAAAAAACAATTATAAAAGCAACTGTGATTGAAACTTCTAAAGGATCTAACACTAACCACTCAGGTATTGTCCACCAAAGCGGAAATATTATAATGATGGATATTATAAATGGCGCCAGGCCATTTATAAATGCAATTATGAATGGCGCTAACTGTGCTGCCCGGCCATGGGTCGTTTTATCGAGATTTGTCATCATGGCTTTTTCGAGTTCATGCAGCTCTTTTTTTCTCTCCGCTGTTTCACTGATATATGCACTACTGACACCACTCATGCCAAGCGCGATAGCGGCGCCTAAACAGGCACTAATAATAACGGATGTATTCGTGTTATCACTGACATAAAACCCCACGCATAATCCTAACATAGTCAGTGCGCCATCAAATCCATTGGTGACAAAATATCGCCGGGCAATTTTATCTGCTCGGGTGATGTGAAGCATGGAACGTGTACTTTTAAGTAAGTTCATTTGGATTAAAAATCGTTATATAGTGATTCAATCCATCGATAATTACGATCCAGAAACGTCAACTTCATCTATGCTATGAATAGAACCACCCATCGATTTAATTATTTCTTCGATACTTTTAAATTGAACATCGTCTCCGCTAACAGTGACCACAATACTCTCTGTTTTTTCATCAACGGCTTCTACTGTTAAATTGACCAGGTAACTTGTGTCCTGTTCCGCAATTGCTTGTGCGAAATCAAGCGCATTGGGCTGGTGAGGTTTTAGAATGTCTAGCACGAGCCGCTTTACAAGAGTCATCTGTGCTCCAGCTTGAATATTTCAATTACGCCTAATGTCACGATACTGTCATTTTATGGTTATCGTTTTTTTCGATAACCAACGGTACAAAAGCAACATCAAGCAGCGCATCGGCATGCGTTGATCCATCTAATTCCTTTACAAACAACATAAGTTCCTGGTGCATATGAGGCAAACCAACAGGAATAACCATGCGACCGCCTGGTTTGAGCTGATTGATAAGTGCAGGTGGTATATGAGTTGCAGCTGCCGTTACGATAATTCCATCAAACGGGGCTTTTTCTACCCAGCCTTGATAGCCATTGCTACAACGCGTTTGGATATTGTCATAACCCAACATTTTCAGCCGTTTCGTTGCTGTTTCGTATAGTTCGGCGATACTTTCGATACTATAAACTTTTTTAGACAGTCTGGATAGAATAGCGGCTTGATAACCTGAACCAGTGCCAATTTCCAGTACGATGCTCTGTGGTGTCAGATCGAGTAAATCCGTCATTAATGCCACGATATAGGGCTGCGAAATGGTTTGCCCATAACCAATGGGCAGCGGGCGGTCTGCGTAAGCAAAGAGTTTATCCGATAGCGGAACGAATTTTTCTCTTGATACCTCGCCCATCGCATCCATAACACGTTCATCAAATGCCTTTCTGCCCGTCATTGAGGCAGTAAATTTAGCTTCAGCTGCTATATGTTCCAACATATGTAGTGGTTTTTTGTGCCTGGCAACATTTTTGGCTGCTGATGTCATGTGCCTTCCTCCCACGAAAAGAGATGGTGTTGTTGTTCTTAACTGTACACCTATTTTTTTTAATAAAGCAATTGGTAGTTGCACTTATAAAACAGAGCCCTTGCCTGATAATTTTTTGTAAAATACTATTCCAGCGAGCATATAAAAGCCCATCGCAAAAACAATAACGATATTAAAACCAAAATTCATTGCAAGCAGAATAACCAACACGCTACTGATAACTGAAGCACAGCCATTAACACCCCATGCCCACGGAACCGTCTCCGGGTTTGTAACAGCCAGGCTGCTCAAACCTATTGGAAATGGCATACCCATGAAAAAGGCAAGCGGTGCGATAAAAACAAGCGACAGCACAATTTTAATCACATCCGGTTGCCCTAATAAAAGTTTAAATATTTCCGGCAATAAAACCATATAAACAATACAACAGCCTATAATGAAGAAAAAAATACTCTCATAAGAAAATTTTTCGATAAACTTTTTGGCAAACGCACTGCCGATACCCGCAAATACCAGAAAAGCACACAATACCACAGCCACTGCATACAAAGGGTGACTCAGGAAAAGTATAAACTTCTGTATAAACGCCATTTCAATAAACATAAATGCCAGACCGATAGCGAAGAAATAAGTAAATGCGGATATATATGAGATTCTGCCCTGTTTTTTTGTTTCTTTTATTATTTCTTTATGACTTCGTCTGTATATCCATAATGGCAGTAAAATCAGCCCAACACTGGCAACAATAGCTTGAGAAAGCGTCATACCGACGATCATCGTTCCCCATTCAATCAATAAAATACCCTGATTGGCCGGAAGCGATACAACATCTGTTAACAACTTCCATTTGAAAAATGAAAAAAAATAGGGCCAATCGTCTGTGGCAGGTTCAATGTCGTATTTATACTGCTTTATAAATAAGTCTCTTTGTTCTCCCAACAAAGCAAGCGCACCAATATTAAAGTAGTCCGGCTCTAATATATTAACCTGATTGGCCTCCCCCGCCGTTAATCCGGGATAATAAGCCAGATCAAAACCTTGGTTTTGAGTAAATTGCCGAATTTTATCCAGCTCTGCTTCATCAAAGGGTTGCCGCTTTATCAATAATGATGAAATATTCCAGTTTCGAGCCAGAACCAGATGTTGTCCGGGGTTTGTAATGCCTCTTCTTTCTAATGCATCTATCGCCGTTGCAAACAGTTTCAGGCTATCTCTTGGCGGTATTTTTACCCATCGGGTCAAGGCCAGGATGCCATTGTCGGTTAAATGATTAATATATTCATCTATTGCCTCGACGGTATAAAGATAACTTTCATTGAGCGAATAAAGCCCGGCTGAAGATGCGTTGAATGAATCGAGTAAGGCCAGTTGAATCAGGTCATAGTGCGCATCGCTGCGATTAACATAACCCCGGGCATCCGAAATATGTATATTCACCGTTTCGTTATCGTATATATGGCCCGCGAATTCTGCGTATTTTTTTTTAACCAGATCGACCATTTGAGGATTGAGTTCAACAGCATCGATGTGACGTGCTTTATAATAAAGGCCTTGTAGAACCTCTGCACCACCGCCGGCACCCAGCACCAGGACATCAGGTTGGTCTAACAACTGATACGGTAAGGCTGACATCATCTGCGATAAAAAGTGCAGTGATCCACGCATGTCATTCAAATTATCTTCAACACGGGTTATCGCGGTCATACCCTCGCCATCGGTAAATACGGCAATTTGTGAAGGCGGCAACGATTCTGCGTGCAAGCTTAAACCCGGTGCATATCGAAAAGGAATGTCCGGACTTTCTACGACACTGAGCAGACCTAAAGGACTTGAGCGACGCTCAATAATTCTTGTTCCTTTTATATTAAGTGTCTGGCTTTCGGCCTTGTAAATAGATGGAACTAAAACTAGCCAATGTTCAGGAACGATCCAGGTCGAGAATAACAAAAGCACCAGAAACCACGATATATAACCATCTATTTTTAGTTCAAAACAAGCAACAATCGCTGCCAGAAAGCCAATACTGGAAATAAAAATTAATGCCTGGGTTGGTGGTAAAATAAACAAAACAGCAATAATACCCAGAGCCCCAATCCCGGCACCGAAAAGATCAGCGGCATAAGCCGTTGTTATGCGATAACAATAAAATCGATATACCAATCCCAAACTTGTTGCTGCAAAAAGGAAAGGAAAAAAAAGGCAAAGATAAACCAGTAATAACCAGAACCATTGACTTCTGTCCCATAAAATTTCCAGTGGGCTAAATGGTATAGCCTGAGCAATGAAAAAACAGACGATACTGAAGACCGAAAATAAACTGATATTGATGACAAAAAGCGCTTTTACCCTGGTTTTAACCCAATCCTGCGTGATTGTTAACAGCGCGCCACTGGCACCATACCCCAATAATGCAACACTTATTATCATGTACGCGAAATGTTGCCACTGAATTATTGAGAACAATCGCATAAGCAACACTTCGTAGCTCAGTACAGCAAATGAAATCATCGCAATCGAGATGATGGGGGGACGCGCAGAACCTATTTTTTGCACTTCACTCATAGCCAGTCTCGATATAATTTGCCTGTGCTATCAGGCCTCTGGAAAACTGGGAACTAATGTCCGCCTGTTAATGGAACAAATGCGACCGGTAACATCTGATATATCTTAACTGTTCCATCCTCAGCCTTTTCAACTAAAGTCAAATTTTGTGTAAAAAAACGTCCGCCAACCGGTATCACCATGCGAGCACCGGGCTTTAATTGTTTCACTAATGGGGGTGGGATATGACTCGAAGCCGCAGTCACTATAATGCCATCAAATGGAGCATGTTGTTCCCAGCCATAATATCCATCACCAAGCTTTACCTTTACATTCCCGTAGCCAAGTGTCTTTAGATGCGTTCTTGCTCGTTCTGCTAGCGGCTCAATGATTTCAATAGTAAAAACAGATTTAACCAGTTCAGCTAATACAGCCGCTTGATAACCCGAGCCCGTACCTATCTCCAGTATCCTCGCGTCCGCATCAGTTTCAAGCAAGTCCGTCATTAACGCTACTATATAAGGTTGGGATATGGTTTGGCCATAACCAATGGGCAATGGACGATTTTTATAGGCAGACCCTTGCAAGGCCTTGGGAACAAAAAGATGGCGTGGCACTTTTCCCAGGACGCCCATTACACGAGGATCAAATTGTGTCTTCTTGGTAGAAGAATAAGTAAGGAGCACATCCCTATTAATTTCTTTTATTAGCTGTTTTCGTGCCTCGAAATAATCAATAGAAAAAACAACGCTAGAATGGACTAGCATCGTAAAAAAAATGAAGACGAAAATAAAAAAATGCTTGGTGAACTCCATAAAAATTTCTCATGCGTTATATAATTATTCCTTTTAGCAGCCTGAACACCGACTGATAGTGTTACTCGTTATAACTAAAATGTCCGCGACGTACACCTTTTAATAATAAGTGAAATGCATCGCCATTGATATGCACCAGGTGTTCATGGTCACCCGCTTCAAAATAAACATTCGCGAGTGTGGTTAATTGTTCATCTAAATACGTATCCAGTCCATACACCGAACCTAGCGGTGGAACGGCACCCGGCACACAATCAGCAAACAATTTTTTAACCTCAGACTCATCAGCCAATATGAAATCCCTATCGACTTCCTCTCTTAACGCCCGTAATTTGAGCCAGCCATTACCTGGAATCACTACCATAGCGTAACCATTCAAGTTTTCGACTATCACTGCTTTAGCAATATGATCTTCGGGTACGTGCGCGGCGCGGGCTGCATCACGGCTTGTGTATGTTTTTGGGTGACGTACCAGTTCAAAATCAATATTATGTTCTGCTAAATAAGATCTTATTGATTCAGCTATGGACATTAACATCTCCTCTTAGAATTAATTGAATCCGTTCGGAGAGATTCATTATTGAACCATTTTAAAATAACAACAGCGTGTTTATATTATTAATATAGTATTACCTAACGACATATAACAGGTTGACATGCATGAAAATTGAAATAGATGACTAAAAACCTAATATACCGCCTGAGCGATGTTTATCCACAAACCTCCTATTAATAAAAATTCACAAAACCAGTATCTGTGGCACAGACCTGCATATATATAATTGGTTAAAGTAGGATCGTTCCCATCATGCAATACGATGCACATGTGGTTCAGCAGGTGGCAACACGCTCATTAGACAAAGGTATCTATGTCATCTGTTTTTTCTATATGGCTGTTGCAAAAGACCAGGCACGTATTCGCACTCAAATCTCCGTAGCACATACTAAACAACATCCAGACAAAGCCATTGATGTCTTTAGAGAGGTAGGCATAGAATTGGGAATAACGCCTTAAATTGTTAACATGTTACATAATATTTCGCTTATAAGAGACCATGTATCAAGGAGAAAAACTTAACGGCATCACACACCTGCTCGGCGCAGTAGCGGCCCTCGCGGGTACTGTCGTGTTAGTCGTTCTTGCTTCCATGCAAGGCGATCCTTGGAAAATTGTCAGCTTCAGTCTCTACGGAACTACTTTATTTGTTCTTTATATATTTTCTACTCTCTATCACAGCTTAAGAGGACGGGCGAAACAGTTTTTCCAAAAACTTGACCATATCGCTATCTATTTGCTCATCGCCGGAACCTACACACCTTTCACACTGGTTACTCTGCGTGGTGCTTTGGGTTGGTCATTGTTCAGTGTAATCTGGGGGCTCGCAGCTGTTGGAATTATATGGGAAGTCTTACCTAATAAAGGTAAGAACAGAAACCCGAGAATCCTGTCGGTAATAATTTACATCATCATGGGTTGGTTAGTATTAATAGCACTTGATCCATTAATTGATAATTTAACTAGTATAGGTATGGCCTTACTAGCCGCAGGTGGCGTGTTCTATACCATAGGAATGGTATTTTACGCATTGAGTGATAAGATGCGCCACGCACACGGTATTTGGCATTTGTTTGTCCTCGCGGGAAGCGTAAGCCACTATTTTACTATTCTTTTATACGTCGTATAATTTTTTAAGGAACCGCAACACACATACCCGCATTCAACAACACCCTACCTAAAAAATATAAACAACCAAGAAAAATACAGAGGATTTATAATTATAAATGATTTCAGTTTCAACATCAGCATAATTGGAGGATAATGATTCTAATGTGTAGTTGATCATTCCAGGCAACCGTTTATTGCTTTACGAGAAGGTTTACTTTACAGGAAGGCTTAAGGATGGGGAATCAGGCTCACACCGAAAAGATACAGCTAAACGCAGAAGGGACAGCAACAGGTGTACTTAAAATTATAACCGAGCTGTTAGCAGAAATTCATGCGCAACAATTAATTACACAAACTGTTAATCTCGATAGCACGCTGGATCGAGAGTTGGGATTTGATAGCCTGGCTCGTGTAGAGCTGTTAAGCCGTATTGAACATGAATTTCACATTGCCTTCCCTGAAAGGATATTCATCGAAGCGGAAACACCACGCGATTTATTACGTGCAACCCTCAGCGCCAGTAGTCCAAAAGTGATTGAAAACATCACGCCACTCAGTCAAACCACACTCGCTAAAGAGGAAACCGCACCAATTTCTGCGAAGACGCTAATTGATGTCCTTGATTGGCACGTGTTGAGCCACCCGGATCGTCCTCATATTAAGCTATATAATGGTGACGAAGAGGAAGATGTCATCACGTATCGTGACCTCATGCAGGGTGCGGAAACTGTAATGGCTGGTCTACAACAACACGGTGTAGTTCCGGGTGAAGCAGTCGCAATCATGTTGCCTCCCGACCGGGATTATTTTTTTAGTTTTTTCGGTATACTGCTTGCTGGTGCCGTACCAGTGCCAATTTATCCCCCGGTGCGACCGTCCCAGATCGAGGACCATATGCGTCGCCACAAAAACATTCTGGGCAATTGTCTAGCGTCGACACTCATCACCGTACCCGAAGGAAAAAAAATTGCAGGCCTACTTAAATCCCTGGTCGACACATTACGAAGTGTAGTTACAGTGAAAGAACTGTGTTTCGTATCGAAAAATTATCAACGGCCTGTTATTGGCGCTTTCGACACCGCCTTTCTACAATACACTTCGGGCAGCACCGGCAATCCAAAAGGCGTGGTGTTGTCTCATGCTAATTTATTGGCAAACATCCGGGCGATGGGTGAAACTATTCAGGCTAGCTCCAATGATGTTTTTGTAAGCTGGCTGCCTCTATACCACGACATGGGTTTGATCGGTGCCTGGCTGGGTAGCCTGTACTATGCTGCCTCACTGGTAATTATGTCACCATTGACCTTTATCACCCGCCCGCAAAGCTGGCTTCGGGCAATTCATCAATTCCGTGGCACCCTCTCTGCATCCCCAAACTTTGGTTATGAACTGTGTCTACGTAGATTAGATGATAAGGATATTAAAGGACTGGATCTCAGTTCCTGGCGTATTGCTTTTAATGGTGCCGAACAGGTGAGTCCGGAAACAACACAACGGTTTTGTGAACGGTTTAGTCAATATGGTTTTCGACGTCAGGCATTTATGCCGGTCTATGGTTTAGCTGAAAGCTCAGTGGGATTAACCTTTCCGCCGCTTGGTCGCGGTCCACTCATTGACAAAATCCAACGCGAACCCTTCATGCGCACGGGTCGTGCTATTCCGGTTGAAATGAAAAAAACGGATAACAATGCATTATCTTTTGTCTCCTGTGGCACACCTTTGGCAAACCACCAAATCCGCATAGTGGATCAGACAAACCAGGAACTGCCTGACCGACAAGAAGGTCATTTACAATTTTGTGGCCCATCGGTAACCAGCGGCTATTTTCGCAACCCACGTGAAAACCGTCGACTTTTTGTCGGCGATTGGGTCAATTCCGGCGACCTGGCTTATATTGCCAATGGTGAGTTACATCTGACTGGGCGCAGCAAAGACATTATTATCCGGGCCGGCCGCAACCTCTATCCACATGAACTGGAAGAAGCCGTTGGAGAGATAGAGGGTATCCGCAAAGGAAGGGTCGCTGCATTTGGTAGTACCGATCCCGTCGCGAACACAGAACAATTAGTGATATTAGCGGAAACGCGCGAAGATAAAACAAGCGCACTGGCCCATTTACGCACCCAAATTATTTCCACGGCCATTGATCTGGTCGGTACACCACCCGATGAGGTGATACTTGCACCACCGGACACTATTTTGAAAACATCCAGTGGAAAAATCCGCCGTACTGCCTGCCGAGAAATTTATGAAAAGGGCCTTATAAATAAGCCCAAAAAAGCAGTGTGGTTGCAGGTGATGCATTTAATTCTGGTAGGCATGGTACCGCAACTGCAGCGTGCGCGACGAGTTCTGGTGTCAGCACTCTTTGGCCTTTATGCACGTCTGGTCTTCTGGACACTCGCCCCTGTCACATGGCTGTCGGTAATAGTACTACCACGCCCGTCTTGGCGCTGGGCAATCATGCGCTTCGCCACTCACCTGCTCGCTCGAGCCACGCGGACAACTGTTTCAGTACAAGGAAAGGAACATCTACTACCGTCTGAGCAACCCTGTGTGTACATAGCCAATCATGCGAGTTACCTTGACGGTCCACTGTTAGTACTGGTTTTATCTCGACAGTTCAGCTTTGTGGCCAAAGAAGCGTTTATTAGGCGATCTATATCCGGTTTATTTTTACGCCGCATACAAGCAGAGTTTGTTGAACGCTTTGATATTCAGCAAAGTGTTAAAGACGCACAACGTTTGGTATCCGTAGCAAAAGCAGGTCGATCACTGCTATTTTTCCCAGAGGGTACATTCACGCGTGTTCCCGGCTTGCTGCGCTTTCACATGGGGGCGTTTGCTATTGCGGCGCAAGCCAACGTCCCCATCATACCGATCACAATACGCGGTAATCGTTCTATATTTCGTGAAAACTCCTGGTTACCTCACCATGGAGCTATCACAGTTATTATCGGTGCGCCGATTAATCCGACTAATATCTCAGTCCCAGATAAAAGCAACACCTGGAATATAGCGCTCGTATTGCGTGATAGTGCTCGTCAACATATCTTACGTAATTGCGGCGAGCCAGACCTGGGCAAAGAAAAATTTCAATAGATGAGCTAATGCTAAAGGGATAATCACGTTGTTCAAAATAAAAAAAGGTCTTGATATTCCAATTGCGAATCCACCGGAGCAAAAGATCTATGACGCGCAGCCGGTAGAGACGGTGGCGTTGGTTGGGCGCGATTATATTTGGCGGCGGGGTTCATTGTTAGTTCGAGAAGGTGATCGCGTCAAATTGGGCCAACCCGTGGTCCGGGACAAGAAACTACCTGACATTATGGGTACTTCTCCTGGATGTGGAACAGTAGAGGCTATTCTTCGCGGCCCGAAACGTGTGCTCGCCACGTTTGTTATTCGCTTGGATGGTGACGAAGAAGTACATTTCCCGACTTTCGATGATGACGCAATTTACAAACTTTCCGCCGATAAAATTAAAGAAAATCTACTGATTTCCGGATTGTGGACTTCATTTCGAACTCGGCCCTATAGCACCCTGGCTGATCCTCACAGTATGCCTTACGCCATATTAATCACTGCAATCGATACCAATCCGCTGGCGCCCGATCCCATGGTGATTATTAGTACTGCAGCGGAAGATTTTCGGCGAGGCGTTGCACTCATCGCTAAACTGACCGAAGGCACGCTATTCGTTTGCAAAGCGCCGGACGCGCAGTTACCGATAGATGAGAAAACCAATATCGAAATCGCAAGTTTTTCAGGGCCCCACCCTGCAGGATTAGTAGGTACCCATATCCATTTTCTTTGCCCGGTTAGTGCAAATCGTACAGTCTGGCATATAGGGTATCAAGATGTCATTGCTATTGGACGTTTGTTTAACAGTGGCAGACGCGACCTACACAGAATAATTTCCTTAGCTGGGCCAGCAGTGCAACGGCCCCGGTTGATACGCACGCGCACCGGCGCCAATACCAATGAATTAGTGCAAGGTGAACTGGACTGTACACGGTGCAGGTTGATTTCAGGTTCAATATTATCCGGCTATCAGGCCAGTGACAGCACTGCTTATTTAGGACGTTATCACAATCAAATTACCGTATTGGGCGAAGGTGGTGACCGTGAAATGTTCAAATTTTTAATGCCTGGCCGCGATATGTTTTCCGCAACCCGTACCTTTATTTCCAGTGTGTTACCAAAAAAACGTTTTGCGATGACGACCTCCCAAAATGGCAGCGCCCGAGCCATGGTACCTATCGGCAGTTATGAGCGGGTAATGCCGTTGGATATCCTTGCCACCCCGTTACTGCGTTCGCTTGTAGTCAAAGACACCGAATCCGCGCAAGCGTTAGGCTGCCTGGAACTGGATGAGGAAGACCTGGCATTGTGCTCTTATGTGGATCCCGGTAAATATGATTTTGGATCAGTTTTACGCGAAAATCTAATGCACATTTTTAAGGAAGGCTAATGCGTCCATTACGTAATTTTCTTGACCGTATGGAACCCTTATTTCAAAAGGGGGGTCGCTTTGAACAGTTTGGCGCCTTATTTGAAGCTATCGATACCTTTTTATATTCGCCAAAAGATGTCACCCAAGGTTCGCCCCACGTGCGTGATGCCGTAGACCTCAAACGCGTCATGATGACAGTGTATTTTGCGGTATTGCCTTGTTTTTTTATGGCGATGTATATCGTGGGTCACGATGCCAACGCCCTCATGACGGCAAACGGTATTACTTCCGTACCAGGTTGGCGCGGTACATTCCTGGACAACATAGGTATCGGCTATGACCCTAATAATATCTGGGCGTGTTTCTGGCATGGCGCCATGTATGTTTTGCCGATTTATCTGGTTACCTTCCTGGTCGGCCTTACTTGGGAAATCGTGTTTGCCATCGTTCGCAATCATGAAGTCAATGAAGGTTTTTTTGTCACGTCCATATTGTTCACCCTTACTTTACCGGCGACCATTCCATTATGGCAGGTCGCATTGGGCATATCATTTGGTGTAGTGATAGGCAAAGAAATCTTCGGTGGTGTGGGTAAGAATTTTCTCAACCCAGCGCTGGTAGGTCGTGCATTTCTATTTTTTGCCTATCCCGCGCAAATGTCAGGTAATTCGGTTTGGGTTCCGGTTGACGTGGTGAGTAGTGCGACGTCTGTTGCAGTTGATGCGGTGAGTAGTGCTACGCCTTTGGCTTTATGGAACAGTGGCGGTGTAGAGGCAGTCCATGCAGCAGGCATAAACTGGGAAAATGCATTTTTAGGCCTCATTCCAGGTTCAATAGGTGAAACATCGACGTTGGCCTGCTTACTCGGCGCAGTAATATTGATTTATACACGCATCGCGTCTTGGCGAATTATGGCGGGTGTGCTCGCCGGCCTGGTTGTCGTGACGCTGTTTTTCAATTGGCTGGGCAGTGAGACCAATCCGATGTTTTCCATGCCCTGGTACTGGCATTTAGTATTAGGTGGTTATGCATTTGGATTAGTCTTCATGGCCACCGACCCGGTATCCGCATCAATGACAGAAACGGGGAAATGGATATTTGGCATACTCATCGGTGTGATGGTTGGCCTCATCAGAGTGGTGAATCCCGCCTATCCGGAAGGCATGATGTTAGCCATCTTGTTCGCTAATGTATTTGCGCCCCTTATCGACTGGTTCGTTATACAGGCCAATATCCGACGGAGGTTAAAGCGCAATGCCTAAATCATCGTCAACACCGATACACAAAAGGCTGCTCGCTTTACCTAATGACGACAAGCGAAAAATAGTTTTTGTCGCGACCATTTTATGTTTGGTATGTTCCGTATTGGTGTCTACCGCAGCAGTTACACTGCGGTCGCTACAGGAAAACAATGCACAAATTGCTCGCAAGATGGAAATTCTCAAGGTGGCGGGCTTGCGCTCGTCGGGTGTAGATCTGGATGTCTATTTTAATCAACACATACAGACCAAAATCGTTGATCTGAATAGCGGTGAGTATATAGAAGATTTTAATGAATCGACATTTGACGAACGTAAAACAGCACGTGACCAAAACACCAGTATCGAACTACTTGCCAAGCAGGATATCGCAAGAATTAAACGACGGGCAAATTATGTGCGTGTCTATCTAATACCTGATGAACAAGGAAAGATTAACAAAATTGTATTGCCGGTTCACGGTTATGGGCTGTGGTCCACCATGTACGGTTTTTTAGCACTCAGTGCAGACGGTAGGACCATAGCTGATCTCACTTTTTACGAACAAACTGAAACCGCCGGACTGGGTGCAGAAGTTACCAACCCCAAATGGTTGGCACAGTTTGCTGGAAAACAAGCACTGGACTCGCAAGGCAGGCCGTTAATCCGGGTTGGCAAGGGCCCGGTAAATGCTGATGACACGGCGGCAAACTATTTAGTTGACGGTATATCCGGTGCGACGCTGACAAGTATAGGCGTGACAAATTTGATGCATTTCTGGTTGGGTGAATTGGGTTTTGGCCCTTATCTGGCAAAATTGCGTCAGCATAATGACTAGTCAGTAGAAAGACCTTGGTTACACAGAGACTATAATTGAAGTATAGAGTTTAAATATTTATAGCGCATGGACATTGCCAATGACAATACAAACAAAAAAGAACTTACTTGATCCTTTAATCGATCCTTTAGTCAATAAGAATCCCATTACGCTGCAAATTTTGGGTATATGCTCAGCCTTAGCTGTGACGACAAAATTGGCTCCGGCCCTTATCATGGGCCTGGCGGTAACGGTTGTGCTCAGCGTCTCCAGTGTCTCAATAAGTCTAATACGTAAACATATTCCGGGCAGTATTCGCATTATTGTCCAAATGACCATAATTGCATCTTTGGTCATTATAGTTGACCAATTTCTTAAAGCTTATGCCTATGAATTAAGTAAACAACTCTCGGTGTTTATCGGTTTGATCATTACCAATTGCATTGTGATGGGACGCGCGGAAACCTTTGCGATGCATAACCCACCCACGGCAAGTTTTTTAGATGGTTTAGGCCATGCCATGGGTTACAGTTTGATTTTGATCATTGTTGCCGTAGTACGCGAATTATTAGGTTCTGGCACGTTAATGGATTATACCATCCTGCCACTGGTTAAAGATGGCGGCTGGTATGAACCCAATGGCTTAATGTTACTGGCGCCGGGCGCATTTTTTATTATCGGTTTATTGATATGGGCGATCCGCACCTGGAAGCCGGATCAAGTGGAAAAACCAGAGTATCAAATTCATGTGGTGCACCGTACTGAGGTTATGTGATGGAAACCTATCTATCCTTGTTTGTACGATCCATTTTCGTCGAAAATCTTGCTTTGTCATTTTTTCTGGGTATATGCACTTTTTTAGCGGTCTCTAAAAAAATTGAAACGGCACTTGCATTGGGCGCCGCAGTAGTCGTCGTGCAAGGCATTACCTTACCAATAAATAATCTTATTGCCACTTACTTATTAAATGATGGCGCTTTGTCCTGGTTGGGATTACCCGATGTCAACCTGGTCTATTTACATCTTATTATTTTCATTGGTGTAATCGCCGCGATGGTGCAAATTCTGGAAATGATTCTGGATCGTTATGTTCCGGCTTTGTATAACGCCTTGGGTATTTTTCTGCCGTTAATAACGGTCAATTGCGCTATCCTTGGAGGCTCACTCTTTATGTTTAATCGCTCCTATAATTTTACCGAAAGCGTCGTGTTTGGCGTGGGATCCGGGCTGGGTTGGGCATTGGCTATCGTCGGCCTGGCGGCGGTCCGTGAAAAACTAAAATACAGTGATGTGCCTGAAGGGTTACAAGGTTTGGGTATTACATTTATTGTTGCCGGGCTTATGTCTTTGTCCTTCATGTCATTTTCGGGAATACAATTATAAGTCAATATTTTATTATATAGATGAGACATTTCAAAATACGATATGGGTATCCAGATGCTTGAGATCATCCTTGGAGTAAGCATGTTTAGCATCATCATTTTATTACTGGTGGGGCTAATATTATTCGCACGATCTAAACTGGTTGCCAGTGGTGCTATCGATGTACTGATAAACGAGGAAAAAATCTTCCGTCTACCCGTGGGCCAAAAATTACTCAATGCCCTGGCACAAACCAACCTGTTTTTGGCGTCTGCTTGTGGTGGTAAAGGAACGTGCGGGCAATGCAAAGTGCGCATAACGGAAGGTGGAGGAGAAATTCTTGCTACGGAAACATCTCTCATAAGCAAACGGGAGTCGCTGCACGGTGACCGCCTGGCATGCCAAGTGGCATTGAAGCAGAATATGAAAATCGAAATACCCGCAGAGGTGTTTGGTATTAAAAAATGGAATTGTACAGTGCGTAGCAATCGCTATATATCAACATTTATAAAAGAATTGACGCTGGCACTACCTTCAGGCAAAAAACTTAATTTTCGCGCGGGTGGTTATATTCAAATTGAGTGCCCTCCCCACCACATTTATTACAAAGATATGGATGTACCGAATGAGTACCGAGCCGATTGGGACAAATTTGATATGTGGCGATATGAATCAATATCCAAGGTCACGGTGGAAAGGGCTTATTCTATGGCTAACTATCCCTCTGAGAATGACATTGTAATGCTGGATGTCCGTCTCGCTTCACCCCCTCCCAATCAACCTGAAGCACCACCGGGAGTTGTGTCTTCTTATATTCATAGTCTGCACCCAGGCGATAGCGTTACCATTTCTGGTCCTTATGGAGAATTCTTTGCCAAAGACACCGATACTGAAATGATTTATATCGGCGGTGGCGCCGGCATGGCACCCATGCGCTCGCACATATTTGATTTATTAGAACGTTTACATAGTAAGCGGAAAATCAGCTTCTGGTACGGTGCGCGAAGCAAACGGGAAATTATTTACCAACACGAGTTCGATCAGTTGCAAAAAAAACACGACAATTTTGAATGGCATGTCGTACTTTCTCAGCCTCGAGCAGATGATAATTGGCTCGGTTATAGCGGCTATGTGCACACGGTACTTTTACGCGAATACTTAAATGAACATCCTGCACCGGAAGACTGTGAATATTATTTGTGTGGTCCGCCCATGTTAACTGCTTCGGTGGTAAGTATGCTTGATGATCTGGGCGTGGACCCGGAAGATATTTTATTTGATGATTTTGGCTAAAAAATAATGTGGTTGCGGAATCACTTCAATAGTGACGCAAGAGTCTTGTGTAAAACTGCAAAAAGGAATTAGAAAATGATGGAATTAATACTGAGTTTTTTGGCATTCCTGTTCATGATATTAAGCATGAGTGTTGGTGTTTATTTTGGTCGCCGGGCTTTGCAAGGCAGCTGCGGTGGGTTGAATCAATTACAGGGCATTGATTCCGATTGCGACGGCCAATGCCAACGACCATGTTCTAAAAAAAAAATCAACCCTGTCAGTAGGAGATAGGTGATGGATACCATGTTAGTAAAAGACCATATGACGCGTAAGATTGTTACGCTACGACCAGACATGGATATAATGGAAGCCGTCAATATCTTGTGTGAAAATCAAGTGCCCGGTGCACCTGTGGTGGATCAATTAGGAAATTTTATTGGCATCTTGTCAGAAAAAGATTGCCTTAATGGCGTTTTGAATGCCGCTTATTATGAAGAACGAGGTGGACGGGTGGATGCGTTTATGCATCGCAACGTAGAAGTGGTTGAGGCCGAGGACAATATCACCGATGTTGCCAAACGTCTTGTTGATAAAGGTTACCGTGGAATGCCTGTCATCCACAATAATATCCTGGTGGGTATGATAAACCGTTCGGATGTATTAAAAGCTATCGTCAAGTGAACGTAGCCTTGTATCTGGAATTAAGACACTGTGAGGGCCCCCACCTGAGTGGGGGTCCTTGTTATATATCAAAGAATCGGCTAATTAACCTGTGACTCTGACGTGGCTGGCTTGGGGGCCTTTGGGACCATTTTCTACTTCAAAGCTTACGGTTTGTCCTTCAGACAGTGTTTTAAAACCCTCATTCTGCAGTGAAGAAAAGTGTACAAACACATCAGTCCCACCATCATCGGGGGATATAAAACCAAATCCTTTAGCATCGTTAAACCATTTAACATTACCTGTAGTCATGTAAATTACCTCTATAATAAATAAAATAAAAATATTGCAAATCTTGTTGAGGTATTACAGGAGAAAACCGGAAGGATACTGCTGATACATCTATTAAATTGCAACCAGGGTGTGTAGTAACATTTTATTCGTCGCAATGTCCCCCTTTAGTTACTTCATGGATCACGCTGCATGACGTTGTGCCAGCGGTGTACTGACTTAAAACATTTGCTACACGTTCCATTTGAGTTGAATTCACTCTAAAAGTTCCAGTTGTCTAAAAATAAACATCACCACCGAAATGTAATATACATCGAAGTAAAAAAGTAATAATACAAAAAGTCTTTTATTTAGATTCTGCACCTTAGTCGTTCGCACCCGTGCATGAATGCACGTAGTTAGAGGTAGGTTCAACTGATTTTTTTAGGTTAAACAGGTCGCCTTTGGCCTTTACTATAGAGTAAAGGCCGTTCGATAGCTGCCAGTTTTAGGTGTGTATACGTCATCCATGACGCATTATAAACCTTAGTATTCAAAACATAACTAAGACAGATGGGTATCTTCTAATTTTCTTAGTTTCCTAAAAGATAGCTATATTTCTGCTTGAATAAGCATAACTGATCATTGTTTTCCTTATATTATTATTCAGATGCATCATGTATTTCACGGGTTAACAATCTTTTTGAGAATGAACCGTATAACACCGGTAATACAAACAGGGTAAGTAATGTAGACGATATCAATCCACCGACGACGACAGTCGCAAGTGGGCGCTGCACTTCAGATCCAACACCGGTTGCTAATAACATCGGGATCAAACCCAGCGCCGCAATAGACGCGGTCATCAGTACCGGGCGTAACCTTGATAACGCGCCTTCAAATACAGCATCAGTGACTGTATGAATACTGGGCTGTCGTTGGTTAATCGCATTTACCATGACAACACCATTTAACACCGCCACACCAAATAGCGCGATAAATCCAATAGAACCTGGCACTGACAGATATTGCCCGGTAAAAAACAACGCAGCAATACCGCCAATTAACGCCAGTGGGACATTGAGCATAATTAACAAGGCCTGGCCGACGGAATCAAATGCGAAATAAAGCAATAAAAATATCAATGCGAGTGAAAGCGGGACGACAATCATGAGTCGGGCCTGCGCTCGCTGCTGATTTTCAAACTGGCCGCCAAATACGACGCTATAGCCGGGTGGTAAATCGACCTTCTGCTGAATTTGTTGATCAATTTCCGCTACCAAACTGCCCATGTCTCGCCCTTCTACGTTAGATTGGATGACCACGCGCCGTTGCACATCATCGCGTCGAATTTGAGGAGGACCGGATTCAACGGCGACGCTGGCGATGTCGCGTAATTTTACCCAGGCACCACTTGGCGATTTAAGAATCAAGTCTTCAATAACACTGACATTATTACGGTAGGATTTCGCTAAACGCACATAAATATCATAACGTTCATTGCCATTAATCACTTGCCCGGCGCTCTGCCCTCCGATGGCATCCGATACCAGAGACATCACCTGATCTACCGGGATACCAAAACGCGCCAGGCGATCACGATCGGGCCGCACGACTAACTGTGCCTCACCGGCTATTTGTTCCATCGAAACGCCACGAGTGCCGTCAATGTTTTTGACTAATGTTTCGATTTCTTTACCTTTTGATGCAAGTACATCTAAATCAGGGCCAAATAACTTGATAGCCAGTTGCGCTTTTACCCCTGAAAGTAACTCATCCACACGTGTTGCAATAGGTTGTGAAAACGTAAACAGTAAGCCCGGAAATACAGACATTTTTTCTTCCATTAATTTCTGTATAGATATTCGATCCTTGGCCGACACCCAGTCATCAACCGGTTTTAAACCAACAAAAATCTCAATATTAGAAACAGGCTCAGGATCACCCCCCACCTCAGCTCGCCCAATACGGCTGGAGGCATATAAGACTTCTGGAAATTCAAGCAACGTCGTTTCGAGTGTTTTGGCGACTGTTAATGCCGTATCCAAACTGGATGAGGGCGCCAGTGTAACGCGGACATTAATGGTACCCTCTTCTAGCTCGGGAACAAATTCTGTGCCCAGCCAGGGGACCAATAATAACGAAGCAACAAATAACGTTAGTGCAATTGCTACAACAGAACGCCTTGCTTGTAATGCACGTTTTAGCGCTTTTCGATAAAACTTTTTAATTGGACGAAGCAAAGGGCTTTCACGATGTTTTACTCCCTTTTTAAAACAATAGGTCGCCAATGCTGGAATCACGACAAGCGCGACCATCAGCGAAGCAAACATCGACAATACGATGGAAATTGCCATCGGTTGAAATAATTTTCCTTCTACACCTTCAAGTGAAAATAACGGGGCAAATACAATAATGATTATCATCACGGCAAAAAATACCGGCCGACCGACTTCGCGGGCCGACTGTTGAATTCTTAAGGCCATGCCATGACTGTCTTGAGCTGCATTAAAAGGATGCTTATCACCCGGTGCAACATTGGCCTGGATAAATTTACGATGCTCCTGGTCAGGCTGGGATAAGTGCTCGTAAATATGCTCCATCATGACAACGGAGCCATCCACCATCATACCAATCGCAATTGCAAGCCCCCCCAGCGACATGAGGTTAGCGGACACATCCCAGTAAGCCATAGCCATCAGCGCCAGTCCGACAGATATTGGTACCGATATCAGCACCAACAGTGAAGCCCGTAAATTCATTAAAAACAACAACAAAACCACCACAATTAACACAAAAGCCTCTAACAACGCTTTAGCCACTGTGTTTACCGCCTTATCAACCAACTCAGATTGGTCATAAAAGGGTTCAATCACGACCCCATCGGGCAATGCGGCTTGGATAATGGGCAAACGTTGCTTGACACCATCAATCGTTGCCTTGGTATTTACACCCAGTCGTTTAAGAACAATGCCGACGACGACTTCACCCAGGTATTTAGGTTCACCTTGCGAGTCACGCAGCGTCATCGACACCGCGCCCTGGCGAATTTCGGCGCCAAACGCAACGTTTGCGACATCACGCACTCGCACCACTACACCATCTACATCTTTCAAAGAAACATTAGCGATATCACGTAAACCGTCTTCCCCGCTGCGTACCCAGCCCACACCACGAACCACCAACTGCTCTGCACCGCGGTCCATATACCAGCCGCCCGCATTGCGATTATTTGCTTCAATGGCCGCAGTTACCTCATCAGCAGAAATACCGTAAGACAATAGACTTTTCGGATCAAGCTGTACTTGATATTGACGCACATCCCCGCCAAAGGATAATACCTCAGTCACGCCATCAACCGGCATCAATAAAAGTTTGACTACCCAGTCATTCAAACCACGTAATGCCATGGTGTCATATTGGCTGGGTTCATCTGTGCGCAACATGTATTGAAATACCTGGCCTAAACCAGATGTATTAGGGCCCATCTCCGGTACGCCGACTCCTTCAGGAATCTGTTCGCGAGCAGCTTGTAATCGTTCGAAAACAAGTTGGCGTGCAAAATAAATATCTGTTCCCTCTTTAAATACCACCGTGATACCGGACAAACCGGTTTTTGATATGGAACGCACTTCCTCTACATCAGGCAAGCTATACATCACCGCTTCAATCGGATAGGTGATCAGTTGTTCAACTTCTTCCGCTGCCAGACCCTGGGCTTCTGTATTTATCGTCACCTGCACATTGGTCACATCAGGAAAGGCATCAAGGTTCAGGGTCGGCAGGATTAATACACCAACGACCACAGACGCCAGCAATGAAAGCACAACCAGCAAACGATTTGCCACGGAAAAATCAATAATATTATTCAGCATGGTCTTACCTCATTAGTGGTTGTGAATATCGAAGCCGCTTTTTGCAAGTTCCGACTGCAGGAAAAAAACGCCCTGCGTGACAATGCGCGTTCCCGGTTTAATTCCTTCTACAACTACCGTGTCATTAACTGTACGCATAATTTTCACTTCCATTGGTTTATAATGCCCTGCTTCTAATTCAACAAAAACCACCCAATCCCCATCGGTACTGCGTATTGTCGCCTTTTCCGGAATCGTTATTGCCTCACTTTGTTTCGAGCTTAGGATAAAAGTATCGACAAATAAACCGGGGTGCAGTTTGTCATCCTCGTTGGGTACTTCAATCACGACGGCGAGTGTCCGCGTGCTTTCATCCAGTGTGTGATGTGCCTGAACCACTTTTCCTTGCAACCAGGTTTTACCCGCTAATACACGTGCAACAGCCCCTGTTTCGATTTTTGACCCGTCCTCCGGCGTGAGGCGCGCTTCTACCCATAATTGATTTTCATCGGTAATAACAAATAAAATGCGTCCCGGTTCAATAATCTCACCAACGATGAATTCATCCTTAATCACCGTGCCGTTTTGGGCTGCCAATAATTCAAATTCACCTGTAGCTTTTGACGCATCCTGCTGCTTCAATAAAGATTCTATTTGCGTTTTTGTCATACCGTAGGCTATGACCTTTGCATAAGCTTGTTGATAGGCGACTTGTGCTTCAATATAACGCCGTTCCGATACCACTTTTCGGCCCAGTTTTTTAACTCGCTTCCATTCACGATCAGAAACCAGTAGTTGACCTTGTGCTTCAGCCATATCAACACTGGACAAGGTCACCAGTACTTGCCCTTGTCGGACATGTTGGCCCAAACGCGCGTGGCGCTTCACGACTTGTGCGTCAATACGGGGCGTAACTTTTGTGGATCGATATGCATTAGCAACAACTTCACCTGGCGCTCTTATTTCTTCCGGAACACTATTGAATTTAATTTCGGTTACGACAATCTGAGCTGTTTGTCGTTGCAGTGGATTCAATTCCACAGCGCCTTCGGCATGTTCATCTCCTTGTTTATTTTCACTACCGTGCCCATGTTCGTCTTCTTTGTTATTCTCACTGCCGTGCCCGTGCTCGTCTTCTTGTTTATCCTCACTACCGTGCTCATGTTCTTCGTCATGTTTGTTTTCGCCATCGTGCGCATCTTTATGTTGTTGCGGCTGAT
>VAPK010333970.1_pt1 | contig 42756 bp, 43 predicted proteins | sample 3395031 | NCBI WGS metagenome assembly VAPK01 (sample SAMN08290443, study PRJNA428436) | hydrothermal vent metagenome | isolation source: Deep-sea hydrothermal vent chimney 1 | place: Pacific Ocean: Juan De Fuca Ridge
AAAAGTTTTTATTTCTTGCCAGTCTTGGTTTTATTTTAACAATCAATTCTGCATCTGCTGACCCCTACACACTGCGCTTTACCTCTACGGTAGTCAGCAACCCAGCACCCGCAGGCGTCACACTTGGTGATCCCTTGATCATTAATGTTGTCGTCGATAATGGTGGAAGCAGCCAAGCCAATCAAACATGGGATTCCGGTGATATTGTTTCTGTTAACTTTGCTGCAGGCCCTCGCTATGCAATTAATATTCTCAATCCAACATTGGTTAGCCCAAGTGGTACCATTCAAACTAATGCTGCAGGGGATGTTTCTGCTGTCAGTGCAGATTGGTTTGACACCTCTTCAGCGCCAGTAATGGACTCAAATGGCACCGTGGTGTCTAGCTGGGGCATTGATAATATCAGTAACGTTGCCCAAACCAGAGACGGCATTTTTTTAAAACCAAAACACTTTACAGGCATTGTCGCCAACTGGATTGCCTTACCCCTGCCGAATACGGGTATTAGCCCCATTAAAATCAACTTAGAAGAGCCTATAAAAAACGGTGTTAGTAATGGTATTGCTAACCTCCGTGGTTGGGTGATCGGTACGAACCCTATCCAGCGTGTTGCCTTTTATCTGGATGGTACCTATCAATTTGACATCCCTTCTGGGGGGGACCGTCCTTTAGTCGGAGGCGTCTTTCCAGCGTATCCTAATGCCAATAAAAGTGGCTTTTCTATGGCATACGGCTATAGTAATCTTTCTGCAGGCTCTCACGTTGCCAAAGTAATCGCTTATGATAGCGTGGGTAATATGGATGAAGACTCCTCAACCTTTACGGTTCAGGCCTTTGATAACGCCTTTATCCCAAGCTTTACTGATGTTGACTTAACGGCCGCAAGCTGTACCTTCCAACCCATAGGAGCAGACCCCTCCATCAGCGACGTATTTACTATCAACGGCGGGGTGTTTGATGGACAAACTTATAATCTTCGGCTTGGATTTAATCCTGCAACGCAACAGCTTGATGCCTTGAACATTACAAAATAAGAACATCATACTTTTAGCAAAAAAAGCCAGCGCTATCAGGCGCTGGCTTTTTTAATGGCGATTTTTTTATCGCGAGTAAACCTTATTTTTGTACGGACTGCAATAAGGCACCAATCTGCTTACGCGCTAAGACCGCCCAAATAATAACAGGCATAATGGTTGGGATAATAATGGTGCTCAATTGATAGCCCAAGGCAATCGCCTCTAGCATCCATTGCTGTAGGCCTTCCACCTGTGTGAAATAAGCCCCCAAACCGCCCATAAGCTGTTTTAAGCTGACAAATACCACACACCACAAGATAGCCGGTAATAACGCTAAGAAAGCCTTTAATAAAACGGTGCCGTGAGACTTAAATGGCGTTGCCATGATGAGCGCACCTAAAAAGGGGACCGAATAGGTCAAAATGAAGGTGTTAAAATCAAAAGCAAGTTGGTGCCCAGCTTCTTTGGCGCTCAAAAATTGTCCGTTAACTTCGCCAACTTGGGTCAGTACTCTCGCCATGTCACCTTGTTGCGCAAGCGCTGCAAATGTATGCGGTGCAAGCCAACTGACAATCGGGTCTGCCAGCCAAAGAATAGGCGCCACTAGCCAATCATTAAAAAAATACCACAGTACAAACGTCAACGTCAGCCAGAGCACAACGTGAAGCACAAACTTCCCCGACTCGAGGGGTTGAACTTCCCCTTGAGGAATCACCCCGCAGCCTTTTGTGCTGGGGCTTGTTTGCTGAGATAGCGGATCCACAGCCAGAAAACAAGCAACACATCTATCATAATCAATATAGGCCAAATATAGAGGTGAAACCATTCAAACACGGCATGATTCCACTGCCCAAGATAAAATAAGGTAATGATCCGAGCGAGGTTCATAATTTGAATCGCAAAGAAGCCCAGTACCAATGCTACTGTTTTTTGCTTCCATGTGGCCGGAAATCCTAACATCGCTGCCGCCAATACAATCACGGCCTCGACGCCATTACAGCCTGGCTCAATCGACACAGCAAAACCATTGGTTTTGCTTTGAATAACCTTGCCAAAAGAAATGACAGAATCATCAAAAAAACCCATCAAGCCCGCGCTTATTTTAGCAATAAAGGTGGTAAAAGGAATGACAATTGCCGCCTGCACAGGTTGCAACAATTCAAGTGTAAAAAGCACAATTAAGGTAATCGCAAAAATGAGAATATATTTAATCATGTTAGCCTCTTCCCTTGTCGCTTAAGCGTCTTCAACTTTAACCGAATAGCCACATTCTTTTTGCGGACAGACTTTTTCCGTGCCTTTGCTTTTAGTTGTTTTGATCGATAAAATCGGCCAATTACAGTCAGGGCAGGGCTCATCAACCGGTAAATTCCAAATCGCATAACTACAGTCTGGGTAACGTCCACAGGAGTAAAACACCTTCCCTCGCCGAGATTTCCGCATCAAAATCTCGCCTTTTTTGCATTCGGGGCAATCTACCCCTGTTTTTTCAGGCTGCTCTAAAGGCTCGATATGCTTACATTTCGGATAGCTTGAACAACCGATAAATTTCCCATATTTACCCGTGCGCACCCAGAGATCTGATTCGCATTTAGGACACTTCCTATCGGCAACCACTTCAGGCTCGCTAGCAGTGGTTTCTTCACCATCAACATTACGTGTGTAATCACATTCTGGGTAAGCCGTACACCCAATAAATCGTCCACTACGGCCTAAACGACTAGACAGCGGTTTGCCACATTTTGGACAATCTTCGCCAATATCTTCTTGCGTTACATCGCTGCGTTGCACTTCTTTATCTTTGGTTTCCACCTGCTGCTTAAACGGCGCCCAAAACTTCTCCATCAGAGGCACCCACTCTTTCTCACCTCGCGCCACCGCATCCAGCTCGTCTTCTAGCTTTGCTGTGAAATCATAATCCACATATTTGGTAAAATGATTCACTAAAAACTTGCCAACAACGCGACCCACATCGGTTGGATGGAAGCGTTTTTTCTCTAATTCAACATACTCACGCTGTAATAAAGTCGAAATAATATTGGCATACGTCGATGGCCGCCCAATATCGTATTCTTCTAAATTACGAATCAAGCTTGCCTCACTAAAACGCGGTGGCGGTTCGGTAAAATGTTGTTCTGGACGAATTTTCTTCAAATCAACCACATCACCCACTTCCATAGGGGGCAGCAAACGCTCGTCTTTGTCGCTGGCGTTACTATCATCCTTACCTTCCTGGTAGACTGCCATAAAGCCAGGGTGCACCACTGTAGAGCCTGTGGCCCGGAAAGTATTGCCTGGCCCACAAGCCAAATCAACAGCAACCGTATTCATCAAAGCATGAATCATTTGGCTGGCCACGGTCCGCTGCCAGATCAAACGATATAACTTCAGTTGATCCGTTGAGAGGTATGATTTCATGCTCTCTGGTGTACGCAATGCCGACGTTGGGCGAATCGCTTCATGCGCCTCTTGCGCATTTTTAGATTTTGTTTTATAGGTTTGCGGTTTGGCTGGCACTGAATCAGTACCATATTTCTCCCCGATAAATCCTCGTAGTTCCTCAACCGCTTCATCCGCCAAAGTGACCGAGTCCGTACGCATATAAGTAATCAAACCCTCCGCACCTTCGCCCGTATCTACACCTTCATACAATTGCTGCGCAACACTCATCGTGCGTTGTGCACCATAACCTAACTTGCGTGAGGCTTCTTGTTGTAGAGTAGATGTTGTAAACGGCGCAGCAGGGTTCCGCTTGCGCTTTTTCTTATCTACCTTTGAGACCAACAGCTTGCCATCAGCGAGCTTGACGAGATGTGCCACAATCTCATTGGATTGAGCGGCGTTATTCACCGTAAACTGTGATAGCTTTTCGTTCTCATAGTGGGTTAATTTCGCTTCAAATGCATCTTTTTTAACCGCTACATCCGCCTCTAAAGTCCAATATTCTTTAGGTTGGAAGGCTTCTATTTCAAGCTCACGTTCAACAATCATTCGCAAAGCAGGGCTTTGCACCCGACCTGCAGACAAGCCGCGGCGAATTTTTTTCCATAGAAGGGGAGACAAGGTAAAGCCCACCAAATAGTCTAAGGCGCGACGTGCTTGCTGCGCATTGACCATATCCATTGAAATATCCCGTGGATTATCCACCGCATCATTCACTGCTGTTTTTGTAATTTCATGGAAAACAACACGATAAACTTCTTTATTTTTCATTGCGCCACGTTTTTTAAGCAGCTCCAATAAATGCCATGAAATCGCCTCTCCTTCACGGTCCGGATCTGTTGCAAGATAGAGGATGTCGGCTTTTTTCATTGCCTTTGAGATTGCATCAACATGCTTACTATTACGATCAATAATTTGATATTTCATCGCAAAATTATTGCTCGGATCAACCGCCCCTTCTTTCGGTAGCAAATCACGCACGTGACCATAAGAGGCCAACACTTCGGTATCTTTCCCAAGATATTTTTTTATCGTTTTCGCTTTTGCTGGCGATTCAACAATAACTAATCTTTTACCCATCTGTATTTAACAACCTTAAAATTTATATTCTTAAATTATTTATCTGAGAGTTCAATGTATATCGGCAATTAAATCGTCAAACACCAAATCTTCCACCCAGGCATACGCCACTTCTTGGCCCGGTTGATAGAACATCACCATCAACACAACGCTTTTTAACTGTTCAAGATCAATTTCTTCTGCATCCAGCGCTAATGTGCGCTCAATCACCACTTCACGAGTAACATCATCTAGCAAACCCGCTTGTTCAAGAAACAATAAATAACCACGACATTCTGCATTTAAGCGCGCTTGTTCTTGCACACTATAAACGCGCATCGAAAGCGCAGGCAACGCCGCTTGAACAGCTGTTTCTTCGGGAATAATCGTAATATTTTCCAACCACTCCAGCGCTTTACTAATTTGCTTGGGTTGAAAGCCAGCTTGTTCCAGCTCTGTCTCTAGCGTGGTTTTGTCTATTTCTTCCGTGGCCGTGGATATCCCTGACTCCGACTCAGCACTTGTATCAATATAATATTCAAACAGGTAAAGCAACACATCAATTATATTTTCTTTCATTTGCCTGCCTCCAATATTTATGCGTTTACATTTAAATCATTTTATACGTGCGTAACGGCCACCTGCTAATGATTCTACATGACCTTGTAGCTCTAATAATAATAGCATGGAGGAAACCGCTTCCGCCGTCAATCCACTTTTTTCCACTAACAGATCAATTGGCATGGGATCAAAGCCTAAATGCGCCATAAGCACCGTATATTCTTCCGCTTCGACATCCATTTTCGATCCGTCATTTTCCTTATCATTCGCAGCCATTGCCGCCTCATGTTCTACTAAGACCCCTGCCAGCGCACCGAGTTCTTCAACAATATCTGCTGCTGTCTCAACCAGTTTCGCGCCCTCACGGATCAGGCGATGGCAACCACGCACCAACGGATTATGAATCGATCCCGGAATGGCGAACACCTCTCGGCCTTGCTCCATGGCCATCCGTGCCGTGATCAGAGATCCGCTGCGCAATGCCGCTTCTACTACTAAGGTGCCTAATGATAAGCCACTGATCAGACGATTCCGCCGTGGGAAATTTTCTGGTCGTGGTGTTACACCTAATGGAAATTCTGAGACCAGCAAGCCTGTTTGCGCAATGGCTTGTGCAAGTGCGCCATGCCGCGCAGGATACACAACATCCAACCCTGTCCCAACCACCGCAATCGTAGGCCCTTTCGCAGCAAGCGCGCCCTCATGTGCGGCAGCATCAATTCCTAAGGCAAGGCCGCTGGTAATTGCAATGCCATTTCCCGCTAAATAGCGCGCAAACTCAAAGGCAGATTCTCTCCCCGACGCAGAGGGATTACGACTACCAACAATCGCTAGCTGCCAGTGCGACAGAAAGTCTGGATTACCTTCCAAAAATAAAATACTTGGCGGATCGGGCAGCTCTTTTAATAATGGTGGGTAGCGTTCATCATGCAAAGTCACGATATATCGATTAGGCGCTGAAAACCAAGCGATATCTTCGGCCACTTGCGCCCAGCCTGGCGCGTTTAGCCCCGCGCGAGTGCGCGCTGAGACCTCTGTTGCCTGCCCCACATGGGCAAGCACTGCCTCCGGTGAATCAAATTGCGTTAACAGCCGCTGAAACGTGGCTGGCCCCACACCAGGAACACGATGCAGGGCCAGCCAACTTGCTATTTCTCGCTGTGCCGCGGGAAAAGAATCTAAACTCAATACCGCTAATGTCCCTGTACCTTGTCTCCCACATGAACGGGAAGCTTTGTTTCCATTAAAATTGCATAACTTACCTTTTCAAAGATCTTAAATACCATTGCGATTCCTGCATATTCATCAGGCAAAGTAACGGTATCTCCTCGCTCTTCTGTCACCAAATCACGAATTGTTTCACCTGTTTGATAAACCGATAAAAGATGACCGACTTCAAGACCATTTCGCCCACCGCGATCTAGCACTACAACTTGGTATTGCCCCACTTGCGATACGCCATCATAAACCGAAATAATATGCCCGTTCAATTCTGTCTTCAGTGTTCGAGGGAAAAAGGTTGCTTCGTAGCCCCCTTCCTTAATTGGAAAAAGCCTATCTCCCACAACGATCTCTCGAGTCGTCTCATTCAGCCTCAATGTCGCGGGATCTCCTGTCTCCAACACAGAAGCGGCCCCACCATAAAAGGCCTCATAGCCCAAAATTTCTTTCGTATCCTGATCTAAGTAAGCTTTTCCTGGGCGGAAAACACTATAATCCTCCACTACATCCTCATCCTTTAAACCACGAACGTAAATGAGGTCTCCCACACCAGAGATCACGTGTTCGCCCGCCATCGCCACAACATATGGTGCCGATGTTAAAGCCTCTTCGCCCACAACTTCTGGCCGCGCTAAAAAAGGCTCTATTGCTGACAGTGGAATTGTAGAAATGGCCTGATCTAACTGTATCTCTCTAACCTCTGGTGACAATTTTATAGTTGTCGGACCCCGTGACAACTCTAGCATCGGCTGACCATCCCGGTAGACCAAGCTAATAATATCTCCCGGATAAATTAAATGTGGATTTTTAATTTGCGAATTGGCATGCCAAATTTTGGGCCATTCCCAAGGATGTCGTAAAAAACGCCCTGAAATATCCCAAAGGGTATCGCCTTTCACAACGACATGTTGCATCGGATGATTCGCATTTAATTCAACAGCGGCAGCCACCGAAAAACCCACGCTCGATAACAACAAAAACAACGCAAAATAAAGACGACGTAACATCGTGGTAACCCTCACAATCTATTTATATTCCTCGCAGAGAACATCTCAAAGCACGAGTGGATAAGCTTATAATCATACAATAACACATACTAATCAAGTTTTATTCTAGCTATCCGCGCTAATTAATTGTATCTCTATGCTTTTGTTCTCTCCTAGGCATGAGAAGCCAAGCCATAAAAATGCCCATATTCGGCGTTGAATACAGGCATTTTGTCTTTCTCTTTTTCTCCGGCAAATACTGTTAGGAAATCTACCAAGTTTTTGCAGGAATCCGAATTTTTTGCCCTGGATAGATCAAGTCTGCGTCTTTAATCACTTCTTTATTCGCATCGACCAGCTTTGGGTAATCCATTGCATTGCCATAAAATTGTTTCGCAATTTTAGACAAGCTATCACCGCTTTCAATGGTGTAATACTGCACCTCTTCTGCCGGTGTTGGTGCATCCATACCGTCAATTTTAACGTCGGTTACGCCTTTTACATTGCCCGCCATCAAAATTGCTTTTTCCAACGCCTCCGCCGACATCGCCTTGCCGCTTAGATTCACCACACCATCCTCAAAGCTAACGTCTAACCCTTCAATCCCAGGATTGTCTGCTTCGATGCTCTCCTGAATGCTAGGTGCTGCTTCCGCATCTGAGCCAAATAATTTCTTTCCCAAATCTCTTGCAAAATCAAATAATCCCATTTTCTAACTCCTCTCCAAACATTTACTTGAGTATGAAAGTGATTTTCATCACCACTTTATAACCCACAACCTTGCCATCATCTATATCCACGGTTTGATCTTTTATCCATGCGGATTTCACGCCAGACAACGTTTCCGTTGCACGAGCGATACCCTGTGCGATAGCATCATCAAAACTTTTTTCTGAAAAACTAATGACTTCCGTTACTCTTGCTACTGACATTACTTGTCTCCTCACTATATAATGAATGTTATTTGCGCAGTAAGCTTGCAACCGTCTTGAGTCTCAAAACTTTTGCAACCATTTCTCCGCACAAAGGTCATAATAGCACAGCTTTACATTACAGGTTTATCCATGGCAACACTCAACATTCTTCGTTTTCCTGACCCCCGGCTTCGCAAAAAATCGGTGCCTATTGATGTGGTTACAGACGGCATTCGCCAACTAGTAGATGACATGCTCGAAACGATGTATGCCGCCCCTGGCGTTGGCTTGGCGGCCAATCAAGTCAATGTGCAACAACGCTTAATTGTAATTGATATTAGCGAAGGGAAAGATCAGCCGCTTGTGCTTATTAACCCTGAAATTATCCGCAGCGAAGGCGAGCGCGAATATGAAGAAGGTTGTCTCTCTGTGCCTGAAGAATATGAGATGGTCACCCGCGCAGACACAGTGCGCGTGCGCGCACTAGATCGTCATGGTGCGCTCTTTGAGCTGGATGCGGATGACTTGCTAGCTACCTGCATCCAGCATGAAATGGATCATTTGGACGGAAAATTATTTGTCGATTACTTAAGCAAACTCAAGCGCGATCGGATCCAAAAACGGCTTGAAAAAGCCAATAAAGAAAACACGTAATATGCGGCTCATTTTTGCGGGCACGCCAGACTTTGCGGCCACGACCTTACAAGCTTTACTAGATGCGGGCCACACTGTTTGCGCTGTCTATACCCAGCCTGATCGACCTGCAGGACGTGGCCGCAAGCTCACTGCCAGCCCTGTCAAACAGATTGCGCAAACCCAAGGCATCCCTGTTGAACAGCCGATTAACTTCAAACAACAAGCCGATCGCGACACCCTCGCGGCCTATCATGCCGACTTAATGATTGTTGTCGCCTATGGCTTACTGTTACCACAAGCTGTGCTCGATATACCGAGGCTGGGCTGCATTAATGTACATGCCTCTTTATTGCCCCGTTGGCGCGGTGCAGCGCCGATTCAACGTGCCATTCTCGCAGGGGACACGGAAACCGGCGTTTGCATTATGCAAATGGAAGCCGGGCTAGATACAGGGCCGATTCTCTCTCAAGTAAGCTGCCCCATTCTGCAAGATGATACGGCGCAGGCATTACATGACCGTCTTGCACGCTTAGGCGGGGAAACCTTAATCGCTTGCCTCGGAGATCTCCCAAAACACCAACAATCAGCGACAGCTCAAAACGATGCGCTGAGCTGCTATGCCCATAAACTAAACAAGGCCGAAGCCCACATTGATTGGCAACAAACAGCCCAACAAATCACCTGGCAAGTTCAAGCCTTTAACCCTTGGCCTATTGCGCAAACACAATGGCAAGGGCAAGTATTCCGAATCTGGCAAAGCACTGTCGGTGAAGATGAGCCAACTGAAACACAAGCAAGCCCCGGCACCATTCTCTCCGTAAACAAACAATATATTGCGGTCGCAACAGGGGAGGGCACCCTCCTCTTACACCAAGTGCAAATTCCTGGAAAACGCGCCATGGCCGTCGCTGATTTTATTAATGCGCAAGCAATTTCGGCAGGTGATGTCCTTGGCTAAACCAAAAAAACAGACCGCGCGCGCAACCGCTGCCAAAATTATCCAGCAAGTATTGCAACACAAACAATCACTCAGCGCGTTGCTGCCGCCCGCATTAGCAAACTTGCCTGAGAACGAACGTGGATTGTGTCAACATTTATGCTATGGCGTACTCCGTTGGCAACCGCAGCTCGACGCCCTCAGCGGACAACTACTGCGCAAACCGCTTAAAAATAAAGATGGCGATATTACCGCGCTAATTCTATGTGGCCTTTATCAATTACGCCATATGCGTGTACCAGAACATGCCGCAATTTCTGAAACCGTCAATGGCTGCAAAGTCTTAGGGAAGCATTGGGCCACCAGCCTCGTTAATGCCTGCCTCAGAAATTACCAGCGCAATCAAGCTAAATTGCAAGCCTTTATCGACACCGATCTTGTTGCCCAAACCGCGCACCCTGATTGGCTAATTAAAGCCTATCAAGTTGACTGGCCAGAGCAATGGCCTGCTATTTTGGAAGCAAACAATCAACAACCGCCAATGATGCTGCGTGTAAACCAACAGCATGGCAATCGCGAAAGTTATCTTCAACAGCTGACCAACGCTGAAATCCTTGCCAGCGCACTGCCAGATTGCGACAATGGCATTATGTTAGTTGAACCCTGTGATGTTTCTCGATTACCTGGCTTTATAGATGGCGCCGTCTCGGTACAAGATGGTGCCGCACAATTAGTGGTCAACTTGCTCGACATCCAAGCAAATCAACGGATTTTAGATGCCTGCGCCGCACCCGGCGGGAAAACCTGCCATATTTTAGAAACGCAACCTGATAACAAAGTCCTTGCGCTTGATATTGCGCCAGCAAGACTTGAGCGCATTTTAGAAAACACAGGTCGTTTAGGTCTAACCGTCAATTGCCTTGCCGCTGACGCCGCCGATCCTGATGACTGGTGGGATGGCAAGCCCTTTGATCGTATTTTGTTGGATGCCCCCTGCTCGGGCTCTGGCGTTATTCGTCGCCACCCTGATATTAAGCATCTCCGCCGCGCTGATGATATTCCTGCATTGGCCGAACAACAGAAACGGCTATTAGACGCCTTATGGCCGCTGCTATCACCAAATGGCCTTTTGGTTTACACGACTTGCTCTGCGCTGAAACAAGAAAATGAAGATCAAATTCACGCTTTTCTACAGCGTCACCCCGACGCAGAGCTTCAATCTGCAACAGCACCACCGGCAACAACCCGCGATGTTGGCTACCAACGCCTACCCGGTGATGACAATCTTGATGGTTTTTATTATGCCTGCCTGCGGCGCAACTAAACCTATCCTCTGTCTCTTATTGCTGCTCACCGCATTTTCTGCGCAGGCAGCATTTGTCGTCAATAGTGCCGAGATTTATCGTATAAAACAAGGCTATTTACTAGATGCTGATATTGATTATCAGCTTAATCCACGCATCAGAGAAGCCATTGCAAATGGCATCGCCATTGTCTTTCTTAATACTATCGAGCTCCAACAAGAAAAACGTTTTTTTAACGGCCTCTTGCCGTGGACAAGCACGCGCTGGCAAAAAGAATTACGTTATGAAATTCGTTACCTCGCATTATCACAACAGTTCACCCTGCGTGACCTTAATCAAAAGAGCCAAACCAGTTTTGTTTCTCTCAACGCCGCACTTACCACAATGGGCTCACTAGACTCCTTTAAGCTCCCCATCTTGCCTACTGAAGATGTCGCGCACTTATCACTCCGGCTTCGCAGCAGCATTGATTTGCGCGCACTTCCTGCGCCCATGCAGCCTGGCGCACTTATCTCAACCAAATGGCACCTCACCAGTCCATGGGTGGAGGCCATATGGCTGTAAAATTTCTCTCTCGGCTGCTCTCAGGCCCCATTCCCTACACCATCTTAGCCATATTGCTGCTCTCGCTTGCCTACCTATTGACCATTGCCACGCAAGATGCCTCGCGCCTCAGCGAATTATTCCTACTCATTTTAGGGCTTGGGCTATTTGCATTATTAATGCTCGCGGGCTTGCTCAGCAAAAACCTCTATCGCCTCTATCGTGACTTCAAACAACATAAACCAGGTGCACGACTGACCTTACGACTTGCCAGCCTCTTTGTTATTTTACTGTTGATTGCAACCTCAATTGTATATGGCTTCTCCGTCCATTTCTTACACCGCGGTATTAACAGCTGGTTTGATGTCAAAGTAGAAGCCGCCTTAGCGGATTCCCTTGATCTCAGCCGTTCTGCTTTTGGCATCCGCACGCGTACGCTATTGCGCCAAACCCGATTAATGGCCGAAACCATCGGTGAAATCCCACCAGCTGAGGTAGGGTCCGCCTTACGAAAATTAGCCGATCTCAGTGGTGCCATCGAACTCAGTTTATGGTCTGTCAAAGGTCAATTGCTTTTCTCCAGCATTAATACCGCTGAACTCCTTCCCAATCGGCCCAATGATGCCATTTTCCGACAAGCCGAACGACAAGAAGAATATATTGGCTTAGATCCCAAAGAATCGGGCGGCCTACAGCTCCGCGCGGCCGTTCCACTCCCTATATCGGGCGGCCTCAGCCCGGCTGAAAACAGATTCCTACACGTATTATTCCCCATTAATGAGCGGCTCGGTAAGCTCGGGAAATCAGTCCAAACAGCTTTTACTGATTACAAGGAACTGAGTTATTTACGCAAGCCGCTCACCACTATTTTTATCTTGTCGCTGTCGCTTATTGTTTTGCTCACTTTGCTTAGTGCAATTTGGTTCACTATCTGGGCCGCGCGCCGGCTCGTTGCTCCTTTACAAGATCTTGCAGAAGCGACTCAGGCAGTGGCTGCCGGACGTTATGATACCCAGCTCACCAGCTCTCGGCAGGATGAAATTGGCTTTCTCGTGCGGTCATTTAATGAAATGACCGCACGGCTCACTGAATCGCGCACAGCGGCACAACAAAGCCACGCACTGTTAGAGCGCGAACGAGGCTATCTTGGCACCGTGCTTCGCAGTCTTTCCAGTGGCGTTATCACCCTGAATAACCACCAACAAATTCGCACCGCTAATCGTGCGAGCAACGATATTCTCCGCTATCCAGGTAGTCTGCAGGGCATTACCTTATCCCAGCTTGCGGAGCAACACCCTTACTTAGCGCCTTTCTGCCAAGCCATTTCCGCACATCTCAACAGCAGCAGTAAAACACTGCCGACAGCAGAATGGGAAGAGCAAATCACTCTCTCAACAGAAGCTGGCAAACAAACGCTCAAATGCCATGCTATGCCCCTCCCCGAAGAAGGCGGATGGGTGATTGCTTTTGATGATGTCACCGCGCTTATTCAAGCGCAACGCAATGCCGCATGGGGAGAAGTCGCACGCCGTCTTGCCCATGAAATTAAAAACCCGCTTACGCCAATCCAACTGTCAGCAGAACGGCTAGAAAAAAAATACCTACCGTTACTGCCTGCAGATCAAACTGCCCTACTAAGTAAATTAACCGGTACCATTATCCAACAGGTTGATGCCATGAAAGAAATGGTAAATGACTTCTCAGACTATGCCCGCACCCCTAAACTTAACCTGACATCAACCGATCTATCCGAATTGATTACCGCAGTGCTATCGCTCTATCAGAGCAATAAGGCGCATCAAATAGTCTTCCAGCCGCCAGCACAAACACTCCGAGCTCAACTAGATAGCAATCGCTTTCGCCAGGTGCTACATAATCTGATTAAAAATGCCATTGAGGCCAGTGAGGATGCCGGCCTTCCAGTCAAAATTGACATTAAAATTTACCCACAAGATGCACTTTGGGCTGAAATTTCAATCACTGACCACGGCCCAGGCATCCCAGAAGACATGTCTGAACATTTATTTGAACCGTATGCCACCAGTAAGATAAAAGGGACAGGGCTCGGACTCGCTATTGTTAAGAAAATCATTGAAGAACACCGCGGCAATATACGCATTACGCCGCCAAAATCTACAGCCGCAACAGGAACGGGAACCTGTATAATTATTCAATTACCTTTAGAGAGCCCTGCATCGTGAACGCAAGTCCTGTCCATATTCTGATTATTGACGACGAACCTGATATTCGAGAAATCGTAAAAGACATTCTGGAAGATGAAGGGCATAACTGTACTCTCGCAGGAGATGGCCAACAAGCCCGTGACATTTTAGAAAAGCAGCGGCCTGACTTGATTTTTCTCGACATCTGGATGCCTGATGTTGATGGCATCACCCTGTTACGAGAACTCAAAAATAAAGATCCATCACTCACTATCGTGATGATGTCTGGACACGGCACCATTGAAACTGCCGTTGAAGCCACTCGTCTTGGCGCGCTTGATTTTATTGAAAAACCCTTGTCCACCGCAAAACTCTTACATGCGGTTGAGGATGCGCTGGCCCAGCAACAATCCGCACCTATTGCTACGGCCGTAGACGCACCGATTGGTAAAAGTCCTGAAATCGAATTATTACGAGAACATGCACAACGCGTTGCCACACATGATATGCCCATTTTATTACGGGGTGAAAATGGCGTTGGCAAGCATCATTTTGCCCAATATTTACATAGTATTAGCAACTATGCGCAAGGCCAATTTTTAGAAGTACCACCTGAATCCTTCCCCGTTGAAGCACAAAAACTGATGGGGCTTGCAAAAGGCAACTGCTTATTCATCAATGATCTAGCCTTGCTGTCTACCGAAGCCCAAACCTTATTGCTATATCTGCTCGAAAACAACAAATTATCTGAAGGTCAACTTATCTGTGCCACCGAACTTTCATTAGAGGCGGGCATCAATCAGGGAAGCTTCCAAGAAGCGCTCTATTACCAACTCAATAGCATCTCCTTATTATTACCGCCACTACGCGATCACTGTGAAGATATCCCTGAGCTCGTTCAATATTTCGTAGATAAACAAACCACCGAAAAACAACTGCCATACCGCCATTTTTCGGTGGCCGCTCAAAACCGTCTGCGCAACCATCCCTGGCCAGGTAATATCTTAGAACTAGAAAACCTAATTCAGCGATTGTTGTTATTGGGTGATAACGAAGAAATTGACACGCCTGAAATAGATGATGCCTTAGAGCCTTTGCCAGAAACAGACGTCACACATGACTTTATCGATTATGGCTTGCCACTGCGAGAATCTCGGGAGCAATTTGAGCGGAACTATTTACTCCATAAACTCAATGAAACAGATGGAAATGTCGGTCGCGCTGCAAAATTAGCGGGCATGGAAAGAACGCATCTTTACCGTAAACTACGCACGCTAGGCATTAGTATCGATAAATAGCGAGGAAATGCATTATGAAAATTCTTATTCTCGGCGCAGGCCAAGTTGGCTCCTCTGTTGCCGCCAGCCTCGCGCGTGAAGACAGTAATGATATTACCGTCATCGATGAAGATCCTGAGCTACTCTCACAGTTGCAAGATCAATATGATATTCGCACCGTGCAAGGCTTCCCGTCGCACCCCCATATCCTCGCCCAAGCGGGCGCAGAAGATGCTGAGCTCGTATTAGCGGTCACCAATAAAGATGAAGTCAATCTAACCGCTTGTCAGATTTGTAGTGTCTTATTCCACACTCCCAAAAAAATCGCGCGGATCCGCAATAATGCTTATTTAAGCGAACCGGCCTTATTTGCCAAAGGCGCGATGACGGTTGATCGCATCATCAGCCCTGAAAAAATCATAACGGAATATATTTTACGGCTTATTCGCCACCCCAATGCACTACAAGTGCTCAATTTTGCAGATGGAAAGGTTCAGCTTGTCGCCGTGCGCGCCTATCATGGCGGCCCATTAGTTGGAAATCCGCTCAGCGATCTCCGCAAACATATTCCCACCACGCCAACGCGTGTTGCCGCGATTTGGCGCCAAGGCCAACCGATTATTCCGAAAGCAGAAACCATTATCGAAGTTGATGATGAAGTGTTTTTTATTGCTGCAAGGGGTGACACGCGTTCCGTTATGGGCGAACTACAGCGCCTAGATAAACCCTATAAACGCATTCTCATTGCGGGGGGGGGCAGCATTGGCCTGCGCCTTGCGAAAGCATTAGAAGAAGAGCATCAGGTTAAAATTATTGAAGCCAACTTAACGCGCGCCAACTTTATTGCCGAACAACTAAATGATGCCATTGTTTTGCACGGAGATACTGCAAGTGAAGACTTACTCCGTGACGAAGATATCGATAAGGTTGACTTGTTTTGTGCGCTCACCAATGATGATGAAGCCAATATCTTATCGGCCATGCTCGCCAAGCGGCTAGGTGCGACTAAAGTATTATCCATCATCAATCGTGCTGCTTATGTTGATTTAGTAGAAGGCGGCGGTATTGATATTGCCTTGTCTCCACAGCAAGCCACCATTGGCTCCTTGCTCGCCCATATCCGCCGCGGCGATGTGGCCGCTGTGCATTCACTCCGCCGTGGCGCTGCAGAAGCCATGGAAATTATCGCCCATGGTGATGCAAAATCTTCTGCCGTTGTCGGTAAAAGAATTGCGGAAATCAAATTACCATTAGGCACCACCATTGGTGCTATTGTGCGAGGCGAACAAGTCATTATCACGCATCACGACACCGTGATTGAGTCCGAAGACCACGTGATCCTATTTGTAATTCATAAGCGTTATATTAAAGACATTGAAAAATTATTCCATGTCGGTGCGTCTTTCTTTTAATGGCTAAGCCTCGCTCCTTTATGGGGTTTGACCACGGCATGAAATATATCGGCGTCGCCGTCGGCCAAGAAATTACTGCCCGCGCCTCCGAGCTCACCGTGATCCGCGCCAAAGAGGGTATCCCAAACTGGGAAGAAATAGGTCAGCTGATTAAAAAATGGTCGCCCGATCTGCTTGTTGTTGGCTTGCCATTTAATATGGATGGCAGTGAACAGGAAATGACCCGTGCCGCTCGCCGCTTCGGTAATCGCCTAAATGGTCGTTTCGAAATCCCTGTAGAATGGGAAGATGAACGGCTCAGCACCTTCGAGGCATTGGATCAGCTCGGCATTCGGAGTAAAATGCAAGCAAAGCAACGAGAAGCAGTGGATAAACTTTCTGCACAATTGATACTTCAATCATGGCTGAACCGACAATGACAACACCCGCCTACACATCGACAGACATTCAGCAATGGCTTAACGATCTCGCTAGCGATATCCGTGATGATCTTGCCGACTTGCAACCCCTTATCATCGGTATCCACACTGGTGGCGTCTGGGTTGCAGAAGCCCTGATTCAACAACTGGGTGATGATTTTTTTGATGCGCCACTGGGCACGCTCAATATCGCTTTTTACCGCGATGATTTCACCCGTATCGGTATGCACCCACAAGTCACCCCATCCGACCTGCCGTTTTCAATTGAAGATCGCCATCTGTTGCTGGTGGATGATGTCTTGCAAAGCGGGCGTACTGTGCGCGCTGCGCTCAATGAACTATTCGATTATGGCCGTCCCGCCAGTGTCAGCCTCGCGGTGTTAATTGATCGCAATGAGCGAGAATTGCCGTTCCAAGCTGATTTTATTGGCCAAATCATTGATGTACCAGAGGGTCACCAAATCAAACTCACCCAAGCCGATCCGTTGGCGCTTGAATTACTACAAGTCGCAGCGGACGAGACCTTATAAAATGACTAAATCGGCCAACAATAATCAGCTTAATGCCAACGGCGAATTACGCCACTTCCTGACCATTGAAGGCCTCAACCGAAACTTACTCACTGACATTATGGATCGTGCCGAAACCTTTTCCAGCGTCTCACATCAACACGTTAAAAAAGTGCCCCTTCTTCGCGGCAAAACAGTGGTCAATTTATTCTTTGAAAATAGCACCCGCACGCGCACCACTTTCGAGCTGGCAGCAAAGCGCTTGTCTGCTGATGTGATTAACCTCAATATCAGCACGTCTGCCACCTCAAAAGGGGAGAGCCTGCTCGATACCCTGCATAATCTACAAGCGATGCAATGCGATATGTTTGTTGTCCGCCATCATGAAAGTGGCGCTGCCGAATTTATTGCCGCCAATGTCGCGCCCCATATCAGCGTGATTAATGCGGGCGATGGCTGCCATGCCCACCCAACACAAGCCATGCTCGACATGTTTACCATCCGTCGGCATAAAGGTGCATTCCCTGATTTACGGGTCGCCATCATTGGCGATATTCTGCATTCTCGTGTTGCACGATCACAAATTCAAGCTTTATCCACCCTTGGTGTGGGTGAAATCCGAGTGATTGCACCCAAAACCTTGTTGCCTTCCAATACCAATACCCTCGGCGTCCATGTTTACCATGATCTCGAAGCCGGGCTAAAAGACGTTGATGTTATCATCACCCTTCGGCTGCAAAGTGAACGCATGGATGGCGCCTTGATCCCAAGCCAACGCGAATTTTTCAGCCGCTATGGGCTCACGAATGAGCGCCTCGCACTCGCCGCCACCGATGCTATTGTTATGCATCCTGGGCCCATTAACCGGGGGGTTGAAATCGCCTCTGACGTTGCCGATGGCCCGCAATCGGTTATCTTAGAGCAAGTCACCCATGGTATTTCCATCCGCATGGCGGTGATGGCCATGACGCTGGGCTCCCATGCAAACTAATACCAATAACACATGAAGCTAGAAATTTTAAACGGTCATCTGATCGACCCCGCCAATCAACGCGAAGGCCAGCATCACCTCTTTATTGCCGACGGCATTATTGTGGGTATTGATGATGCCCCCGCCGGATTTATCGCCGATAAAACGATTGACGCGACAGGACTCACCGTTATCCCTGGAATCGTTGATCTCTGTGCACGCCTACGCGAACCGGGTCAAGAATATGCCGCCACAATCGGCTCCGAAGCAGCCGCAGCAGTGAAAGGAGGGATTACCACCCTGTGTATTCCGCCTGACACGGATCCCGTGGTTGATGCCACCGCCGTTGTTGAATTGATTGATCGCCGCCGCCAACAAACAAATTTGTGCAATATTCACACCATCGGTGCATTAACCCAAGGCTTACAAGGCCAACACTTATCCGAAATGGCACGCTTACAATCCGCGGGGTGCCTCGGGGTAAGCAATGCCCTCAGCCCAATTAAAAACACCCTAATTCAGCGTCGCGCAATGGAGTATGCTGCCTCGCTTAACTTCACCGTTTTTATCAACCCCGCCGATCCTTGGTTACACACCGCCGGCTGTATGCATGAAGGCCAAGTCAGTGTTCGCCTCGGGTTAACCGGTATTCCTGAAACCAGTGAAACCATTGCCTTAGCAAGAGACCTATTACTAATAGAGCAAACAGGTGTAAGCGCTCACTTTCATCACATCACGTCAAAAACGGGTGTTGACATGATCAAAAATGCCCAAACTCGCGGCATTGACGTCTCCGCTGATGTAACCTTGCATCACCTACATTTAACAGAACATGATATCAATAATTATGATGCGCTCTGCCATGTGCAGCCGCCGCTTCGTAGCTTGCGGGATCGCGATAGCCTCCGCCAAGCAGTGAAAGAGGGCGCCATCACCGCCATTACCGCAAGCCACAAACCCCTGGATGCCGATGACAAGCTCGGCCCGTTTGCAGAAAGCCAGCCCGGGATCTCAGGGCTAGAAACCTTATTGCCACTCACCCTCAAATTAGTCGATGACAAGATCCTCCCGCTCAACCAGGCCATCGCTAATTTAACGATTAATCCTGCCAAAATATTAGGCATTGATACCGGTCATCTCGGCCTTCATGCGTCTGCTGATCTTTGCATCTTTGCAAGCGATATAGAGGCAACATGCCAACCACAACACTTTATTAGCGCCGGCAAAAATAGCCCTTTTACCGGTTGGGCGCTGAATTCTAGTATTATTTATACCTTGGTTAACGGCAAGATTGTTTATTCCTCTGGTTAAGATTATTTTAAGCTTCCACCTCTATACTGGGTTTTCTTTTATTAACATTAATTCGGCCTGTTTTATACATGAAAAAAAATCCCGCACAACCTTCTCTGCCCTTTTCTAACAAATATAGCGCAACACACGCAAAAGACTATTTTGAAAAACACAATGATGGTTTTTGGCGCAAATTATCAAACTGGCGAGACCATTGTATTGCTGAAAAAGCATTAGCCTTAGCAGACAACCCAAAAAATGTCCTCGATATTCCTTGTGGTACAGGTCGCTTTTGGGCGTTATTAGCTAAACAACCCGATCGCACAATTCATGCCTGCGACTATAGCCAAAACATGATTGATACCGCCTTACAGCACCGGCCAGCAGAAATAGTACAGCGTATCAACGCCTTCCAAGGATCAGCCTTCGCATTACCTGTTCCCGATAATTTTACTGATACCGTGTTTTGTATTCGTCTCATACACCACATTGGAGAGCATGAAGATCGCCTCAAATTACTAACCGAGCTACAGCGCGTTACAAGTTCAACGATTATTATTTCCTTATGGGTAGATGGCAACGTAAAGTCTTGGCGGCGAAAAAGGCTCGAGGCACGAAGAGGCAAAAGAGCATATCAAAACAGGTTTGTGATCCCAGCCAAACAGATCGAATCGGAATTTGCCTCATTAGGACTCTCTGTTGAAGCAAAGCTTGATTTTATGCCCTTTTTTTCGATGTGGCGAACTTATATTCTTAAAAAAAGTAAGCGCTGCTAGCCATGCAAGATTATGTGCATCCCAACTGGCAGTCCGCCCTAAAAGAACAGGGTTTAAATTGTTTCGATGCTTTGTGGACGCTGGATGCTGACTGGTTCGAGCCTCCCAATATTCGTCGTGGTGGCTGGAGCGGCGTCTCTCGCATTGAAATCAACATTCCTGGTCAAGGAAGCGTGGGATTATTTCTTAAGCGGCAAGAAAACCACCGTAGCCGAACATGGCGACACCCGATTTCAGGCATCACAACCTTAGAAAAAGAACACCATAATATTGCCCAGCTAACACAGCACAACATCCCGACGGTAACCGCCGTCTATTTCGCCCAAAAAATTGCAGGAAAAGATCATCAAGCCATTTTAATAACCGAAGAACTTACCGGTTATGTGTCTTTATCATCCCCCGCTTTATTGAAACAAATCAAAAATAGAACCTGCCGCTACGATTTGCTGTCTGCGATTGCAGATATCATGCGTTCCATGCATGCACATAACTTTCAACATAATTGCTTTTTTCCGAAGCATATTTTTGTAAAAAAAGAGAATGGCCGATGGCAAGTAAAAATCATTGACTTAGAAAAAATGAAACGGCGATTTTCGAGACAAAAAGCAATGCTAAGAGATCTCAACACCTTACATCGACACGCTGAAAGTGAGTGGTCTACGCGACATCGCCTTTTTTTGCTTCGTTGTTATATGGCTGAGCCAAAACTATCCAAACGTTCTAAAAGAATTGTCAACAAGATTGCGGAGAAAGTAAAAACTAAAAACCGGCGAAAGAAAAAAGCAAACTTGTAATTAAATAACTTTAAATTTGAGAATATGCATGATTAGAAACGTTAATATGGCTGTATATTTTATTTGTACTTGGCTTTTTAGTGTCTTTTTAAGCAGCCATTTTCTCATTGAAATACCAAACGATACACTGCGAGATCAAATTCACACCTTCTTAGTGTTAACGACCTATGGCGCGATGTATCAAGCACCCGCTATTATCAGTTATTGGCTTTTACAGCGTTGGCGATCAATTGCCATAAATATTGCTATTCTTATTTCGGCTTTAGGTCATGCCATTATTTTTATAGACTCACATTTATTTGATCTTTATGCGTTTCATTTTAATAGTTTTGTGTGGAACTTACTTACAACCCCTGGAGGCATTGAATCACTAGGCGCCGACCAGACAAATATTTTAGTAACGCTGAGCTATATTGCTTCCCTTATCTCTGTACATCTTTTAGCATTGATTTTAGCAAAAAAAGTGACTTCTCTAACCCTTTCACCAGCTAAAATTATTTTCTTTTTCTTTCTCGCTTCCTTCGCAGAGAGAGGTCTGTATGGTTATAGCAAGGCCAGTCTTTACGGACCTATCCTAGATCGCGGCGATGCATTGTTTTTATACCAGCCTATGAGTATGAACTCCTTCCTCAAAAAAATTGGCGTGGACGTTAAAAAAACATCTCAAGTTAAACTATCGCAATCCAAATCTAAGCTTAACTACCCAAAACACCCTCTTAGCCTGACAAAAAAAGAAAAGCCTTTTAATATAATTATGCTGATTTCAGAGTCTATGCGCTGGGATCTCTTATCTCCCGAAGTTATGCCAAACATGGTGAACTTTTCGACAGAAGCGTGGCATTTTACACAACATTATTCTGGCGGCAATGGCACGCGCCAAGGCCTTTTTTCCTTGTTTTATGGTCTTTATGGTAATTATTGGGACGCTTTCTTGAGGCAACAACGTGGCCCTCTTTTGTTTGATGTACTCAATGAGTATCGTTATCAATATTTTATATATACCAGCGCACGATTTAGCTATCCAGAATTTGATAAAACCCTTTTTAGCCAAATTCCTTCTGAAAATCTAACAGAAAATAATACTGGCGAACCTTGGCGTCGCGATCAAGCTAACACCTCTGCATTGATCCAAGATATCGAAAACCGAGATAAATCGAAACCTTTTTACGGCTTCCTCTTTTATGAGGCCACCCATGCCCGCTATTCCTTTCCGGATAATGCTATTGTGCGAGAAGATTACTTGAAAACCTTGGACTACGCGGGCCTATCTCGAAAAGAGCTTGCTCCCCAAATTGAAGGCATGAAAGCGCGTTATGAAAACGCAGCTAAAGGGATTGATATCCAACTTCAACGCATTATCGATACGCTCAAAGAATCTGACGATATTGATAATACAATGATTATTATCACGGGAGATCACGGTGAAGAATTTATGGAACGAGAACGCTGGGGGCATAATTCCGCTTTCACTGATTGGCAGGTTCGAGTACCAATGATCATTTGGCTACCAGATAGCTCTCCGAGAACGATTACGGAGCGCACCAGCCATATGGATGTTTCCACAACCATTTTAAGCCGCTTAGGTGTAGAAAATCCGGTTAAAGACTATAGCTTAGGTATTGATTTATCAACTCCAATCGAGAACCGCAATATTATTGTGGCAAGTTGGAGTGATCTTGGTTTAATTAATGACTTTGGTAAACTGGTTGTCCCATTTAAAACAACCACACAACACCACAACTTAACCACAGGGCTAGACGATAAGCCCACGGAAAGTGAGGCTTTAACAATAAAAATGCGACCCTTTATCTTCCAATCTTTACTAGATGATCAATATTATTATGAATAACTCCATCCCCTTTAACAGCAACCTCTTGGTATACTAATCACCTTTAATTACAGTAAAAGAATATCCCATGATCGTATTAGGTCTTTCAGGCGCCATAAATCACGATGCTTCCGCTGCAATCTATGTTGATGGCAAGCTTATTGCTGCGGCAGAAGAAGAACGTTTTATTCGCGATAAACATGCCAAAGGAAAAATGGCCTATGAAGCGACTAAATTCTGTTTGGCGCAAGCGGGGATTACACCTGAACAAGTTGATATGGTTGCCTTCCCTTATGCTGAAATAGGGCTCAAATCCCCTGCGCGCTGGCATTATGCTAAGCGACATTGGTATGCCCCAGATCGGGCATTAACAGCGCTTTTCAGCGGCAATCGTCGTTATTGGCGGAATCACCGAAATGTGATGAAATTGTTAGATGATGTCGGCATTGGTGCCGATCGCGTTAAATTTGTACCCGTTGAGCATCATTTGGCGCATGCCAGCAGTGCCTATCATTTGAGTGGCTTTAAGGAAAAAACCGCCATTATTGGCATTGATGGGAAAGGCGAATATGCCACCACCTTTTTTGGTTATGGTGAGCATGGCAAAATTCATAAGATAAAAGAATTTTATGATCCTGATTCATTAGGCGGCATGTATGGTGCGCTTACTGAATTATTGGGCTTTGAAATGCTCGATGGTGAATTTAAAGTCATGGGTATGGCGCCTTATGGCGATCCCAATCGCTTTGATTTCTCCCGGCTAATTGACTGCCAGAATGGCGAGTTTAAAATCAACACCAAGCTCGTCAACACGGTCGGCCTACGTCGCTATAAAAAAGACGGAAAAGGCTATTTTTTCAGCCAAGCATTAATTGATTGGCTCGGTCCAATGCGAGCGGGCGATGAAATAGATGATCCCTATATTGACTATGCCGCCAGCATCCAGAATTTACTTGAAAAGACGGCTTTGCACCTAATTGAGTTCTATCTTGGTGATATTATCCGAGAAACGGGCAAAGTATGCTTTGCGGGCGGGGTGGCGTTAAACGTCAAACTCAACCAGCGGATCATCGCTATGCCGCATGTCAAAGAACTGTTTGTACAGCCTGCCGCCAGCGATGCGGGCACTGCGATTGGCGCAGCCAGTTATGCCTCTGAAATGGCGGGCGTGCCTGTTGAGAAAATGGAACATGTCTACCTCGGCCCATCGTATACCACCGAACAATGTATTGCAGCCTGTGAGCAATATCCTGAAAAGGTGCAATGGCAACGGCTTGATAATGTGATCGAACAAACCGCTGATATTCTCAATGACGGCAATCCTATTTCATGGTTCCAAGGTCGCTTAGAGTTTGGCCCGCGCGCGCTTGGCAATCGCAGTATTCTCGGTAGCCCGAATCATAAGGGTGTGGCAGATCGCATCAATGCCCAAATCAAATATCGCGAGCGCTGGCGTCCTTTCTGCCCCAGTATTTTAGACACCGTGGCAGAAGAGATCCTGCAAACCGATCACCCTAGCCCCTATATGACCTTCACTTTTGATGTGAACGACAGCTGGAAAAAACGCATTCCTGAAGTCGTGCATGAAGATGGCACCGCGCGTGCACAGATTGTCACTAAAGCCACCAACCCACGTTACTATGCCTTACTCCAAGCAATGGAAAAACGCACGGGCAATGGCGTTTTACTGAATACCTCCCTCAACCGCCGCGGCGAGCCGATGGTGTGCAGCCCAACCGACGCATTGAATATGTTTTATGGATCTGATTTGGAATACCTCGTTATGGAAAATATTTTGATAACAAAGTCATGAACAAGCAGCCTCTATCAAGCTTAACGCTATCAATTTGCTGTCTGTTCGCGCTATCCTCTTGCCGTGGTGAAACACTGACCACTGGCTCCGAGCCCGCCGCTCGTATCTCCCCCAATTTTTCTCCAGATTGTTTTATTTCCGACACCGAAAACCCAATTATCACCTCTGGCGATTTTTCCTCCCCTCTTTCCCTAAAAAAAACAACCTGGAATGATCCACACATCATTAAAGAAGCCGACACCTACTATATGTATGTATCGTCTGATGACAATTTTAATCACGATATAAAAATTTATCGGCTCGCCTCTAACGATGGCAAAAATTGGCATCCCGATCCTGCAATACCGGTGCTACAAAAAAGCGAAGGCCAATGGGACAGCCAGAGCGTAGAAACACCTGCTGTTATAAAGTTAGCAGACACCTACCATATGTTCTGGACAGGTTATAGCGATTATACAAATAGCAGAGATTTCAAGATCGGTCACGCGATATCTCCTGATGGCGTCAATTGGCAGAAAGATCCATCATTTCTCCTGGCACCATCTGATCCTTTTGGTCCCGTAAATCTTGATTTTCATCAATTTCTAGTTGGAGAGCCTGCTCCCGTTGTATTTAACAACATGATTTATTTATATTTTACAGCGATTGGCGGAAATACATCCGTAGGAACAACCCTACAAGTAATTGGCCTTATCCAATCCCATGATGGAATTAACTGGACCCAGCCCCAATCTGTTTTACAGCCGAATCAAAACTTATATCCTAGAGGCCAGCCAGACTACTATAAGGGTTATTCAACGCCCCATGCTGCGGTATTAAATAATAAAATGCACCTGTTCTTCGATGTCGTACGCACAGACGCTTCTGACCGCCTTTTTAGCCAACAGAAAATTCATCATGCCGTTTCTGAAAATGGGATTAATGGCTGGCAGCAAGACGATAAAGAAATTATTGATTTTACAGAGTCGGTTTGGACTCAAACGGAAGTACGCTCACCAGCTATATACCTTAACCAAGGCAAATTATTATTATGGTATGCGGGTCATAAGCTCTCACCAACAGCGCTTGGTATTGGAATGGCGACATGTACGCCGTAAAATCCTAACCCACCACAGGCTTCACATCAAAGGCAATACAAATCCGTAACTCATCCGTTGAGAAAGGGATTGTGCGGTGGAAAACGGAGGAGGGGAACATCACCGTATCACCCACTTCGGGCGCGATGGTTGTCGTCGGGAAGTTATCATGCCGCTTGGGATAGTCATCGCCATGCATGCTGGCTTCGATGCTGCCTTCATCCCCTGTTCGGCCTGCTGGCAGCGCTAAATAGATTGCACCACTCACCCAGCCTTCTTCATGGATATGAGAAGTCAGGTGGCCACCTTTTTCCATCCGCACATACCATGAGCTGCTAAATTCAATTTCACCATCTTTGGGAAACTGTTTGGCAAATTCACAATCGGGCTCTTGGGCAACTAACGTATCGCGATACTGGGCAATAACGCCTTTCATCACTTCACCAAGCTTCCTAAATGAGGCTTCTGGCCGCTTGAATAAGTTACCCGCCGATTGCTTACCATAATGTAAGCGGCCTTGCTGTTTTTCAGCAATGTCTACGGTTTCAATATCATGCAATAAGGCTGTTAATAATGGGCTGTCGCCTTTCAACTCTGGAATCTGGATATGAAATACGGCATCAAGCGGACGTTTGCAGAAGGAATAAGGGTCCGGTTTACCAAAATTAAGTGAATAATGAGAGGAGAGGGTGGCTAAGAAGGGCGAGGTATGTTTTTTCTTAATCAACTCCGCCATATGACCTTCAAAATCTTCAAACACTTCGCTTTTATACAGACAATAAAGCGAACGTTCTTGCCAATCATGGAATTGCGAACGAGCAAAATGCTGCAAGGCTTTTTCTAAGTTGCCCATATCGTATAGCAACACAGCAAAATTATAATTCGCTTCAGGATGGTCTGCCGCCAATTCAATCGCGCGTTGATAGCTTTGCACTGCTTCATCAAATTGAGACTGCTCACGGCGCACAGCACCCAAGCTACTATAAGCATCTGCATAATCCGACTGTATCGCAATGGCTTGTTGAAAAGCAATCGCGGCTTGTTCGAGATCGCCTTGGTTTTTTAGGGCAGTGCCTAGGCTGTAATAAGTGAGGGCATCGGTTGTAATGGCAAGGGCCTTTTGATAGCTTTCTACCGCGCCAGCAAGATCGCCCTGTGCTTGTAAAATGGTGCCTAAATTTGTATGTGCTTCAAAGAAGCCGGGTTCATTATTAATCGCACTGCGATAACTGTCTGCCGCGCTCTCCAGCTCACCTTGCGCTTGCAGGGTGATGCCAAGATTATAATGCCCGTCGGTCAGTGCAGGTTTGAGTTTAACCGCCTTTCGATAGCTGGTAATGGCTTCTTTTTTCTGGTCTAATTGATCGAGCAGCATACCCACATTTAAATGTAGTTCTGCGACCGTTGGATCGATCATTAAGGCTTTTTGAAAACTTTTAACCGCTTGTTTTATCTTACCTTGGCCACCATAAATACTACCCAATACATTATGCACCATAAAACTATTGGGGAATTTTTTTAGTATCCCAATGCCTACTTTTTCTGCTTCTGCTAGTTGGCCAGTTTGATAGGCTTGAAGCAGGGGTTGTAGATCTTGTTGGCTGGGTTGTCGGTTATTTTCACTCATTTTGGTGCTCTTATCGTATGGATTTATTTCGCTTAGGATAATACACCCACACCAGTAAACACAATGCCGCCAGCGAAAACCAGGGTGCAAGACTATATTTTACAATTTGAGGGCGTGTATTTGCGACCTTTTTAACCGCAGAAATTATCGCTTTTGCTTGCAATACATCGCTAATGTAATCCATTCCCGCGATGCCCGCTAGGCCCTGTAAATGTGCACGTTTTTGCGAAGATAAATGCTCGGTTTTAGCCACCTGTTTTTCCGCGCCAGGCATATTAAACCGACTGGAAACATACACATCATGATGCAATACATCCTTCACCTCCCACACCCCAATCACATCACCATGCTTATCGCGCCTAGGAATTGGCAGCAGTTCATCGCCGCCTACACCGACCAACACCCCTGGCACCGCACCTGGTGTGCCTACAAACCTAGGGCGAATAGTTTCATGCAGCGGTGGCGATTCATGTCCATCCGTTAAAAATACAATAGCCGGAGACGGCTTTATTTTACGCACGTTCTTAATTAAGGAAAAAAGGGCTTTCGACACCTCACTGGCTTGCGCCCACGCCATTGGGCCATCAATCCGAGTCAGCGCCTGCACTAACACATCATAATTTTCACACACCTCAACCGGATTAATCAAAATCAAACTGCGATATTCACTAAAAATACCTAAGCCTGCCCGTGAGCCACAATCCATTTCTTGCAAAGCCTCATGCACCATTGAGGTTGACCAGTCAATCCGATTAACTTTTTGTGCTTGATACACCACATCCTCCACATTCATACTCTGGGTAATATCAATCACAAACATCACATCCATGACTTCTGACTCTTTATCAATCGGTGGTAGCCAGATTGCTAAGCCAGCGAATAAAGCCGCCAGCCCCAATAAAACAGCGGTTAAATAAGCACGGCTTAGCATTAAAAAACTCATGGCAGCTCGCTGGTAAAATCAACAGTTTCGATCTGCCGATCTTGTTCTATAGGCGCGCCTTTCGGATTTTGTGATAGATCCACCGGTCCTTCTGGAATTTGGCGCAACGCCAAGGCAAGGTTATATCGGATTTCCCATGTGTTGGGTGTGAAACGCAGTGCCGTACGATAATCTTGTTTTGCCAACTCAACTAGCGGTAGGCGTTTAGGATGGTTTTCTGGCAGAATTAAAGCGTAATTTAAATTCACATTACCACGATTATAATAAGCTGAGCCGCGCAATTGTCTGTCGTTTTCTGTCCCTAAAATCGTATAAATATCCCGTGCTTTTTGCCGGTCCTCTTCCGCCTCAGCTAATGTCGCTTGATGAAACCTAACATGTGGATGCGTCGATTCTATCTTCTCTATTTTACCGTTAATGTAATCATTAATATTAGCTTGCTGCCACCCTCTAAATCCTGAAATGCACGCCATTACCAGGCTGATAATGCCCACCAATAATATAATGCTATTTCCTCTTCGCAGTAATTTATCCATGCGCCAACCTCACTCCCCAAACGGTATATATTTGTGACAATAACAACAGCAATAATGCCAGCAACGCCACGATAAAAAAGGGTTTGCTTTTATTTTCTTTCGGTATCGTTTCTGTGACCACTAACGTTTGATATTGCTGCTCATTAATCTCATCCAAGGCCGTATTAAATTCTTCCAACGTTGAGGCTTCAAATGCACGATAGGGCAATTTAGACCCCTTAAAAAACTCATGCAAATTACGCTCTGGCACATCTTTCCATAATGGAGAATCACCCGGCTTTACATCCAGCGACATCCCTTTTCGAGATTGCAAATAAATCCAATAAACCGTTAAGCTTTGTTTTTTATACAGGTTGGTGATGCGATCTTTTGTTGCATTATCTAGCTCCGACGATCCACCATCGGATACTAACAACACAATTCGCGCCCCACGATAAGCCTGCCCTTCAAACATTTTTGCCGCGGCCTCAAGCGCCTTGGTAATATTTGTGTCCGATAACCCCTTACCCAACATACTCGCCGCCACCGTCGCTGATATCGCTGCCTTGCTATACGTTAATGGCAATAAATCAAAAGCCTCCGAACTAAATAAAACGAAACCAAAGCGATCATCGGGTCGTTTTTGGATAAATTCATTTAAAAATCGACCCGCCATCCGTCGTTTACTATTTTCCCGGCCTGGCGTTACAAGCCCAGTCTGCACCGTTTTAACACTGCCCGCAAAGGGATCATCCATACTTCGGCTACGATCGAGCAACAACACAATCTCCGCCCCCTCCCCAATACGTTCAACTTGTTTTTCAGGAAAATAAGGCCCTGCAAAAGCGAAAACAAGCGCTGCAATCGCCAGCGAGGCTAGGCTCTTAAGCAACAACCCTATCATACGAGATAAGGGATCGACAGGCACAAACCGTACCCACGCCACCACATGCTCTTGCCGATGTGTCCACCAAGGCAATAAACTCAAGGGCAATAAAAATAATAGCCAAGGTAATGACCAATGTAACCCCCCTAAACTCATGCTAGCCTCTCGACATTACGACAAGACTTCGCCAGCGATAAAATATTTTCTTGGTTTAAATTAGTCTCCGCATCTGGGTTAAAAAAGAAAGCGGAGGATGCGCTGTAAAATTGTTCTATCTGCTCAGCGTGTGCATTTAATCTGGTGTTGCTCGCCAACAAATTCGCCACCGTACTTTGCACTATCGTTTCCCCCGCAGTGCGGTTAAAAGCTTCATGCAATGCCCGCGCGGCCGCACTTAATGCAGGCGTATCATTGCCTTTTATTTTTCGCAACTGAATTAAAGCTTGCTCAAACGGTTGTCGATGTTGCTTACGCCAAGCAAAGTGCCAAAACATTGACAGCAGGAAGCTAAGCCCTGCTAAGCCCGCCCAAAATAGTGTTTTCTTGCGCAACGTTACTGTATCAAAAAGGGGCGCTTTGTGATCTGATCGCAGTGTTGTTGCCGCGCTGTCTGCTGCTAATTCCGCGGGCAACATTGCGCTTAACATTAAAGGTACGCTCGGCACAGCGATCCAAGCATTATCTATTTTCCGAACCGAAAATTCGGGGGTGCTTACTTGTTGCGATTTATTACCCGTGTTCACCACCTGATAATGTAGCATCATGCTGAGGTTATCTGCTGTCTCCTTAAACTGAATATCTCTTAACACCAACCAAAACCCTTGCCGCTGGCTAATCGCAGGCAGGCTTTCTTCATCTAGATCTGAGCGCCGTGTGTCTGGCAATTCAGCGGTAACAATAATCTCATCGCCCAGTAATAAGCCCCATGCCCTGTCAACACTGACCGTGACAGATTTTATTTCTGCCGAATAAACGGTGGTGCTTGCCATAAAAAGCATAACAAACAAGTAAGTGCTTACTTTGTTTTTTAACCTGGCTTTATTTTTTAACATAACTTGAATTCCTGTAAATGCCCGAAAAATATTCGGTTAATTGCTCACCACTAATTTCACCCTCTATAAACAACGGTTTTAATCGATATCGGCTAAAGCAGCCTTCTAATTCGGTAAAATGATCGTCTCTGCTTTGCTGCCAGCGAGCTTTAAATTTTTTCCGCATCCACAAACTGCGTCGTGCACCCGTTTCCGAATCAATCACCTCAGTCCAACCAGCTTGCGATGGCATATCAACCGCCGCGGGGTTTTGCCACACGATGGGGATCACCATATGATGTGATAGTGCGCGTAAGGCTTTTTCTGTCTCGGCAATATCAAAACAGAAATCTGACACCCAAAACACGATGCCCGGTTGTTGAGAAATTATCGAAATCGCATCCATGATGCCCGCGACACCTGGCGAAGCCGGCCGAGATAAATGCGTTAGTTTCTCGGGAAAGTCCCGCACCAAACCGCGTTGCTTGGTTGGCATAATTGTCAGCTCTTTCCGCCAAGCCGAATCAAAGCCCGTAAAAGCAAACCGATCGCCCAAGCTTACCGCTGAATTTGCCACTAACTGCATCAAGGCAGTTAACCGCGCCTTCCCCTCCGATGACATCACCGAGACAGACACATCCCCCAATACTGATAAGGTAATCACCGACCGCTGTTGGTATCGGCGCACCAACCAACGATAAGGTGTTTGCCCCAAGCTTTCACGCACACTCGCGCGCACATCTAAATTTCGTAACTCCGGGTGTTCTAATAAATTAGCATACGCGGCGAAATGATCGCCTGTACCAATCGACTTACTCCGATGGGCTCCCGGCACATAACCAGTAACAGGATGCGAGAATCGATACTCGAATTCATCCAGCTTCGCTAATTCACGCTGACGCTTTGCCATCAGTGATTAGGGTGTCGGGATGTTATTGCGTAACGCTTTTGTAAACATCGGCATAATCGTTTCTCGCCGCCCTTCATAGACTGGCGATAAAAACACGCGATGGCTTAATGTGGGCAATAAAATAGTATGAATATCATCTGGCAACACGTGGTCTCGACCCTCGAGCCAAGCCGTTACTTTCGCCGCCCGCACCATTGACGACATCCCGCGCACACTCGCACCCGCCACCACTAAATCCTCCATATACACATCATCTAAATCAATGCCTGCCGCTTGTGGATCCCAGGTTGCATTCCACAAACTCACCACATAATTCTCAATTTCTGGCGAGACTTTAATAGTATTCTGGATTAAACGATCCAAATCATTCAGATCCGTAAATTCTAATACTGGATCTTTCAACCCGCTGAGCAACGTCTCCACATTATGAAAAGCCGTATTAAAAATAAGGTCACGTCGCTGGGCCGGATCAGAAGGGCGTTCAATCCCAATTTCGAATAAAAACCGATCACGAGCCGCCGCACTCAATTCAAAAGTTTCTTCCTTTTCTACCCGGTTTCGATCGGCAAACACCACCATATGGGGGAACAAATATTCCTTACCAAAGGCATCCGCTGTGCGTTCTGCCATTACCCGTAATAATAAAGCCTGCACCTGTGGCCGCGCGCGATTAATTTCATTAAAGAAAAACACCGCCATGTCTTCACTATTCGCCACCAAAGGGCCAGGATCAATAACCGGCCTTCCTTTCCCATCAATCCAGGTGCGATAAAGTAAGTCATTCGGCATCATGTCCACACTGCCTTCCACCCGACCAAAACCACCACCGAGGGCTTTTGAAAAGGCCCGTAATAGCGTGGTTTTGCCCACCCCAACCCCGCCTTCCAACAACACATGGCCGCGGGCATGCAACGCAATTAAAATCAGCCTAACCGCCTCTTCTTGGCCCACCACCACCTCATTTACCAAGGCTTCCATTTTTAATGCTTGTTCGCGTGCGCTATTTAATTTCTGTTGTTCGCTCATTGTTTAATCCGCTTAAAAGTTAATTAAAGTGTGTATCAAGATGTTTCTGATAAGCCGCTTCAATCCCACTCGTGTCGCCGGCCACCACGTCACCAGCATGAAAGGTCGGAATTTGATCTCGAAGGCTTAAATAATGATTCGTCATAATCAATGGCTGCAACACATCATCAATATGCGGCGCATTTTTCAATACAAAGCCCTTTCCCAAATCACTGCTTTTTAGGTTAGATGTTGCCACAATCATAAATTTATCGGCAGAAAGCTGACCGCCCTCGCCATATTCCTCGGTGATCACAAAGGTTTTTTTGTAAAGCAACACCTCAGCCAACCATTTCACCATCGGCGCCGGCATGTTAAACCACATAATCGGCATAATATAAATAATCGTATCCGCCCACAGCAGCTTTGCCACTTCTCTATCCACATCCCATGTGTCTTTCACCACATCCGATATCTTTACCGTATGGCCTTTTTTACTCAGATCTTTTTCTGTCATATAGGCCAAAAACCCATTTAACTGGCCCTTAGCATCAAAAATAGAATAACCCGCCGTCACCAATAAAACATTCATCAGCCGTCCCCTTTCTGCACATCTCCCAGCCATTCTTCAATGGTAATGATACCGCCTTCTTGTTCAGGCCGATCCACATCTTTTGGGGCGAGTGCACCCTGCATTAAATCAACACGTTTCCAACCAGCAAAAGGCGTCTCTTTTGTTTCACAAGGCACATATTTCGAATATTCTTTTAATTCATATTTATGAATATAGCGCGGGCAATTAATCCACATTTTGCTCAGCTTAACGCGAACGATCAACTCCGCCTCTTTATATTCAGCCATTAAGGGGTCGTCTTTTGAAACGGTTGCCGTACCGTGAAAGCGAACGCGTTGCGGGGTTTCAAAATCAATAAATAAAATGCCCACTTTCGCCGTTTCTCGAATATTTCCCATCGAATAAAACATACCGTTGCCATCATAAGAAGGAAACGCAATCGTTGTTTCATCCACTACCTTCACAAAGCCAGGCGCGCCACCTTTATAAGAGGTCGTCGGTTGCCCATATTTATCAACGGTTGATAAGAAAAACATCGGCCGACTCTCAATAAACCCTTGCGCATCTTCACTAATTTCTGAAGATACAATGGTGTCAATCATCCTGTCTGCTAATGGCCTCGTTTCAAACTCATCTTGTAACTCTCGGTGTGTCTCACCATAAAGATCACTCATTATCTTAATCCTTGTTTGGGTTGATAAATGGTATTGAAAATACTATCACTTTTATGCTGGTTCTCAAGTTATTTAAAAACCAGACTAGGTATTAACTCCGAAAATCTAAGGGTCACTATTTTCACATGTTTGGATAAAAAGCAAAACTTAAAAATAACAACGTCACCCATAGGCCAATTTCTAAGGTTTCTGTTATCGGTTGTATGCGTTTAATGGCGCCATAAATATGTAATAAAACCATGAAACCACATAAACCAATCAAAAACTGAAAAACCAAGACCTCCCCAACGCCTGTTGTTACGGCTTGATACAAGAGATATTCAAGTACAAGCGCAAAAGATCCTAAACAGCGCGCGAAATACACCGTTAAATCCGTTTCTTCAGGTATTTCCCACTGCATTAACCTTGCCCAAGTTATCGGGAAAAAGAAAATCGGCACTGCAAAGGCCACCGTCGTCGCTATCATAAAAACCCAAAGGTAGTCTTGGCTTAATTCACCCCACATTCCAATCATTGTTCACGCTCCTAAAAATATAAATTTGCAAGAAAGATTGTAACCGTATTCACCCCTAAAAATATCGGGCAAATATCCCGCTGTCACAAACTTTTCTTTTCATCTTCTCCTATGCGCCCTACACTACCAACACCATGAACCTTAAAATTCACTTATTCACAAGGATCCTGTTGATCGCTTTAGTTTGCCTGCTCGCTAGTGCCTACTATGTGCTTTATCAAACAGATAAACAGGCGATAGAAGAGGCGCAACAGACCAGTAAACGAATTGAAAAAAAGCTCCTTTCCCAGTTATTGGAAAAACACGCCCGACTGGATCTTTCCAGCACTTTCCCCAGCAAATCACTGTGGAACGAAATGAAAGGTATTCCAGGATCATGCATACAATTTACGAATAACAGACACCAAGAACGCCCCCCTTGCAATAATGAAAAAACAACCCAATCCAGTCCAACATGGTTTTCCACCCTTTATCAAGCATGGTTCCAACCAAATTATGAAGCAACGCGAGATGTTAATTTTAATGTGTTCACCTATGGCACGGTATTCGTTTCGCTCAATGTACAAACTGAAATCTCGCGCGCATGGAAAAATCTAAAATCTATTCTCAGCGTCCTTATTGTTAGTTTAATTGCTGTCTGTAGTCTTGTTTACCTCACGATTAACCGGGTCCTCAAACCCGCCCAAGACATTGTTGCTGGCTTAGAAAAAATGCAGGCGGGTGATCTCTCAACAAGGCTACCTAATTTTGATATTAACGAATGGCGACGCACCGGAAACGCCATTAATCAGCTTGCAATCAATCAAGAAAAAACAACCCTAGAAAACCAACAACTGGCTTTTAAATTACTCCATATTCAAGAGGAAGAACATCGCTATATTGCCCGCGAATTACATGATGAATTTGGCCAATGTTTATCTGGTATCAACGCACTCACCTCCTCCATAAATCAAAACACTGGTCTAAACAAAAACATCTTAAGAGAATCCACCAAAATAAAAGAAATTTCACAACAAATGATGGTGCAGCTTCGCAATATACTAACCCGACTACGGCCAGCTGAAATTGATACGCTCGGCTTAACCATCAGCCTAAAAAACCTCATCCAGAGTTGGGAAGGAAAATCGAACAATAAAACCCAGTATCAAACCAAGATCAACGGGGACGTGGATAACTTGCCAGAACCTTTACCCATCAATATTTATCGTATTATCCAAGAAGGTTTAACCAATATTGAAAAACATGCCCAAGCATCCACGGCCGAAATATCTTTAACACAGTCAGAAAATAAAGTTTTCCTCTCTATTACGGATAATGGTGTCGCCGCTAGCAATTCTTTCGATCATGCAAAGGGCTTTGGTTTATTAGGCATGCGGGAACGTGTTATCGCCTTAGGGGGTCAATTTATTATTGAGCCACAACAACCAACCGGATTACAAATCCAAATAACCCTACCTATAAATAGAGAGAGATCATGATTAACATAATGTTGGTTGATGATCATGCAGTGGTGCGAGAAGGGTATCGATCTTTATTACAAAAACAAACCGGTTTAACCGTTATTGCTGAAGCCTCAACGGGGGAAGAAGCCTATCTTCTTTATCAAACGCATCAGCCAAACATCACCATTATGGATATTTCTTTACCTGGCCAAAGTGGATTGGAAACGCTCTCTCACATCAAACAATATGATCCAACCGCCAAAATTCTCGTGTTTAGCATGCACCTCAATCCGAGCATTGCCACCCAAGCAATGAATGCCGGCGCACACGGTTTTGTTACTAAAAGTAGCGATCCGGAAGTGTTGATTCATGCGATTCATCAAGTGCAACGAGGGATAAAAACCTTTAGCCCAGATATTGCACAAGCCATCGCACTCGAAAAAGCCGGAAACGACACCTCTAATCTCGATCAGCTCACCATAAGAGAATTTGAAATATTAATGTTATTAGTGGCCGCCAAATCAAGCAATGAAATTGCGGAAACACTTAATATCAGCCCTAAAACGGTGGCTAATTCCCACTATATTATTAAGCGAAAATTAGACGTTAACAGTGATATTGAGCTCACTCATCTTGCCATTAAAATGAAGCTGGTTTAATCCTTACAAATAAGATACTTAAAGTGTCAATTTCTACCAGCAATTACACCACCATCCACATCCCAAATAGCACCTGTTACCCAGCTTGAAGCATCATCCAATAAAAAACTAATGATATTTGCCACATCTTCTGGTTCACCAATTCTTCCTATGGGATGAAAATCATTAAAAGAAGCCAGCGCCTCATCCATTTCACTTGGATTAATAAAAGACTCATAAATAGGAGTTCTAACAACCGCTGGAGAAACCGCATTCACTCGAATATTAGCATCTGCCAACTCCATCGCCATGTGCTGTGTTAATGCGTGCAATCCTGCTTTAGCCATTGAGTAAGCAGAGGAAGGGGTTGCTTTAATGGCTTGTTTAGCCCACATTGATCCAATATGAACAATCGACCCTCCTCCATATGCCACCATGTTTTTAGCAATTGCTTGAGAAACAAAAAACGCGGCGCGATTCAAATCTAAATAAGCATCATAGTCTTGCTTATTATGGTCAAGAAAGGGAGTTGGATTAAATTTTCCCGCTGCATTTACAAAATATTTAATATGTCGATTATGATCCGTCACAAAGTTAATAACTGATTGTACTTCCTCGGGTCTATAAAGATCCGCTTGGAAAATATCAAACTTCCCATCCCCTGTGCCTATAAGATCCTGCTCTGCCTGCCTCAATTTAGTAATTGAACTTCCCACAACGACGACATCTATCCCTCGAACAATAAGTTTTTCTGCTGTAGCAAGCCCCATACCACTAGAGCCACCAAGCACTAATGCTAGTGGTTTTTTTTCATTTTTCATATTTATTTCCTTCTGTTAGGTATAATAAATATTACATTATATAATTACTCAATCTATTGTAAAGTAAGCACAAATAGGTTCCTTAGGTACTTTATGGTCTATCTTAATGAAAATAAAAAAGAAAAATTTTTTACGCAAATCAGCCTCCGAACAGAGCGCACGGATGGTTGAGACCATCTTTGGTTGTAAATGGTCGCTTACTGTTTATCAACTTCTCGCAAATGGCATTAACCGGCCAGGAGAAATGGTGAAAAGTGTTGAGGGATTAACAACTAAAGTACTTAATGAATGTCTTCGAAAAAATATTGAATTTAATATTCTCGAGCGGATTTCTTTTAACGAGTCTCCTCCTCGTGTGGAATATATCGTCACCACTTTTGGTGTTAAATTTATTCAGGTTCTCGATCAAATTGAAAATCTTGAAAAAGACATTACAAACAAACGATAAACTAACTTTTTGTATCACGCTCTAACACAATAAAACTATAATCAAACGCATTCTTTTCATCTGCCAAATAATCTACCCGACTCACCTCAGTCCATTCTTTCGGATCCCATTCTGGAAACCAAGTATCACCCGCTAATGTAGCGTGCACTTGGGTAAGATATAAGCGGTTCACTTGTGGCAACACCTGCTCATAAAGCGATGCCCCCCCCATAAACATCACCTCTTCCACCTCACCTGCCGCCTGCAAGGCACCCGGGATAGAAGATACAATCGTGCAGCCTTCTGCAAAAAAGCTTTCATCTCTTGTGATAACAATATTCTGCCGACCCGGTAATGGGCGGCCAATTGATTCATGGGTTTTCCGGCCCATAATTATCGGCTTTCCCATTGTAATTTGTTTAAAATACTTAAGGTCTGCAGATAAACGCCACGGCAAATCATTATCTCGGCCAATTAAGCCATTTTGATCCATAGCAACGATAAGTGAAGTAATTGTCATTTTTAAAACCTGTGTAAAGCCATTGTATAATCGCTAGTATAAACTGTGGATAAAAAAACCTGTGGATAAAATGCCAAGTTATCAACAGATAAACACCCCTTAAACGATAAGTTAATAGACCTTAAATAAGACTATAAAGTTTTGATCTATAGAAATTTAATAGACTTATCCATTTACTAACAGAGAATAAACATAACAATAAAAGTCTTTAAAATATAAAATACTATTTATATGACACGCTTAAAAATCGCTATTCCTTGCCCATTAAGGCAAACATTTGATTATCTCGATGAATTAGAGAATTCAGAGTGGGAGAAAGGATGCCGTGTACTCGTTCCATTTGGATCCCGAGAATTGGTTGGTGTTGTAGTCGAGATACACACGGATACAAACGATATTGATCCCAGTAAGCTTAAAACCATTATTAAACGTATTGATCGAATTTCTGCCATTCCAGCTGAATTGTTTAACCTTATTATCTGGATTAGCCAATATTATCATCATCCGATTGGTGAATGTTTTCATGCTGCCATGCCTAAAGCATTACGAGGTGGAGAAGAGGATGCTTTACAACAAATTCCGTTTTGGTCAATCACAGACACGGAATATAAACCCAGTACATATGCTAAAAAACAACATACTATTTTAGCCCTTCTCAAATCATCTTCCAAGGGCATCAGCCATGCTGACTTACTTAAATCCATTCCGCAATCTCAAGCCAGTTTAAAAACACTGCAAGAAAAAAACATTATCAAACAAACCCATCAAGATGATATTCCGTCAATTGTTAAAAGTGATTTACTCGCACCCAAACTCAATAAAGAACAACAAATATCCGTTGATGCCGTTTTAAATTCGATAGAATTCACCTCTTTTTTGTTAGATGGGGTAACCGGTAGTGGCAAAACAGAGGTTTATCTTCATATTGTTGAGAAAGTAATTGCAACGGGCAAACAAGCATTAATCTTGGTGCCTGAAATCAGTCTAACACCCCAATTTATTTCTCGCTTTCAACAACGCTTACAGTCACCCATCGTTGTATTACATTCCCGTTTATCCAATAAAGCGAGAAAACAAGCCTGGTTATTGGCCAGAGAAGGATTAGCCGGTGTGGTAATTGGTACCCGTTCTGCAATATTCACCCCCCTTAAAAATCCAGGGTTAATTATCATTGATGAAGAACATGATAGTGCCTATAAACAACAAGACGGCCTACGTTATCATGCCAAACACATTGCTTTAATTCGCGCCAAACGTAATAAACACCCCATTGTGTTAGGCAGCGCCACGCCTGCTCTAGAAAGCCTCCACCAGGTTAATAATCAACATTATCAACATCTCAAGTTAACAGAGCGTGCCGGAAATGCCACCCCACCCAAAGTACATCTTGTTGCCAGCCACGAATCAACCGCTAGAAATGGTTTATCCAGTACACTTTATGAAGCAATTAAAAAACATCTTACAGCAGGCAACCAAGCATTACTCTTCATTAACCGCCGAGGATTTGCACCTGTATTGGTGTGTCATGCCTGCCATTGGCAAGCGACGTGTGCAGATTGTGATGCCCGGCTCATCGTTCACAAACAAAAACATAGCCTACAATGCCACCATTGTGGCCACATCCAACGATTGATTACAAAATGCCCCGAGTGTAAGGCTGAAGATTTAAACACCTATGGCGTCGGCACAGAGCAAATAGCAGACAGCTTAAAAAGTTTATTTCCAGATACCGAGATCTTACGCATTGATCGAGATACGACTCAACGCGTCAATGCCTTTAAAGACATGGTTAACACCGTCAATCAAGATAAACCGATGATCTTAGTCGGCACCCAAATGCTCGCCAAAGGCCATGATTTTCATAACATCACCTTGGTGGGAGTATTGGATGCTGATCAGGGCTTATATAGTATTGATTTTCGGGCCACAGAAATTATGGCGCAATTGATTACCCAAGTCACCGGCAGAGCAGGGCGCGGCAAGAAAAAAGGCGAGGTCTATATTCAAACCAATGAAAAAGACAATCCCTTCTGGCAGAATTTATTACAACAAGGTTATTTTGAGACCGCCCAAGCCATTTTAAAAGAACGCGAACGTGATAGTTTGCCGCCTAGTGGTCAAATCTGCCTAATTAGAGCCGAAGCAAAACAAGCCAGCGAAGCGATGGATTTATTGATGGAAATTAAAAACATCCTAAGCCAATATAATCAAGAAAGCGTCACATTAATGGGCCCTGTCCCAGCGGTCATGGAACGTCGCGGCGGACGCTATCGGGCACAATTGCTATTGCTCACACCCCATAAAAAAGCCTTACATATTTTATTAGATCAGGCTTTGCCGACGATTAGCAGCTTACCGGCAGCTAGAAAACACCGTTGGTCGTTAGATATTGATCCGGTGGATTTGTTTTAGGGGTATAACGGTCGGGTTGAACGACTTGTTAGGCTTGTTTTTTAAATATTCGTGCTTCAACTAACCCGCCTAATAACTCTAAAATTGTTTTATCTGTCGTTTTTATACTATCAAATATGGCAGGGTCTATCGCACTGTTTTCTCGTGCCCTTGCCCACATTTTTAAACCGCTTATACGCTTTTTTGGTAATCCAGCTTTAATAATGTTTTTAGCGTTTTCTTGATTCATAAGCTCAGTTGGCTCAATGATGAGTAGGTGACCTTTTGGTAAAACACTATCCCACATTGTATTTAGCGCTTCTTCTTTGTCATCAAGCACCGCGAGTAGTGATGCTGCTGAAACAACATTAGCTTTTTTATTTATTAAATAAGTTAGATCGCCAACTTCAAAACTAGCTTTTGTTCCATGCCATTTGTTCAGTCGTCGGGCAGACTTAATCATGGAGTGATCTGTATCAACACCCGTTACATCATATCGTCTTTCTGCTGCTAGTCTTGATACAAGCCCTGGCCCACAACCTAAATCAATCCAGCTCTTACCTTCTCCTGATGGCAAGGCATCTACCGCTTGTTTATGTAAGTCATGGTAGAAGTCGGCGCCTTGCAACCATGTGAATAATACTGCTCCAATCATTTTAATGCCTTTCTTTTTAAAAGCCTAACGACCAAATCAGATGCCGTTGGCAGGTGTTCGATGGACTCTGACAAAACTCTGAACTTTGATATAAAATGACCTTTGAAAACGAACTGCGCTGCCAACGGTCAGCTGGATTTTTTTGTTAGGCTTTTTACATGTGTAAATATCAAGATTGTGAGCCACAATAAAAATGCATTTATTCTGGCAACTTGAAAACCCAATACGCCACAGGAACAAAAATAAACTCCATAGCAATGTAGAGCATTAAAATAGGTTGTGGTTGACCATCAGCAAAGAAACTAATAATTCTTCCAGTGACAAGCCCGCCAGCAAAAACACCAACTGTGATAATAGCTGTATTTCTATATTTAATGTTAAATGCAGAGGATAGCCAAAATAAACCTAGAGCAAGGTAGAGGCACATTACGGCTCTAAGTATATGTGCGATATTTAAGTCTAACTCTGAAAGATCTAAAAAAGTTTGAGCAAACCATTGTGGTGAGACTCCATATAGAAGTGCAATAATAGAAACTGCACAGGAAGCAAAAATTAAAAAGTATTTTTTTATTAACATTAATATTTCCTACTTATCTTGTAAATTTCAGGAAGCCTAACGCCAAGCTCACTTGACGCCGAAAGCAGAGAGTAGCGCAGCGAAACGGCGCTTTTGGCGTCAAGTGGAGTGCCATGTTATGTGTTTTACCCCCAAAAACATGCATTCTTATCTTCACCAATCACATCTAAAATTTCTTCAAGGTTCTTTCCTTGTGGATACGGTTGATAACTGTGCCATTTAAGGTCTGCCCGTTGCCAATATAACTTCCAAATTTTACTTGCTTTGATATATGTTGTTTTTGCAACAGGAGTTTCTGTTTTTTCCTTTGGATTATCCCATTTTGGTCTTATTTCAAATATTTCTATACTTTGGTTTTCAAGCTTAAAACCAAGATCAACCTCTTTTCTGATGTGTACGGGAGGACGATGCTTTTCAATAAATACTTTTAGTGCTTTCTCATGTTTTTTAGTTTCAAATTCGCTTATTGCCATAGTTCTATGTATCTCCTGGTTTTTTTATAGCATTACAGAAATTTATATTGAATAACACGACGTTAGATCATGACTATTCCCTTTAAGACACATAACGCCTCGTGAAATTGATCCACTGGAACACTAGCATGAAGCTTCTTAAAACAACAAAACTATAGCACAAACAGAAGTCTCAGAAGAAGCCCAAC
>VAPK011273892.1_pt1 | contig 42527 bp, 50 predicted proteins | sample 3395031 | NCBI WGS metagenome assembly VAPK01 (sample SAMN08290443, study PRJNA428436) | hydrothermal vent metagenome | isolation source: Deep-sea hydrothermal vent chimney 1 | place: Pacific Ocean: Juan De Fuca Ridge
CGATGGCTCGGTTATTCGTTTTGACAGTAATGCGGCCGTGTTGCTAAATAACCAACAGCAACCGATTGGTACGCGCATCTTCGGGCCTGTTACGCGTGAACTGCGAACAGAAAATTTTATGAAGATAATATCGTTAGCGCCTGAAGTTCTTTAAGGGCGAATGAGAACAGGAACATGAAAAAGATACGTAAAGGTGATGATGTCATTGTGATCGCAGGGCGAGATGCCGGAAAACGCGGCACGGTGCTTCGTATGCTTGACAAGAAGGTGGTCGTTGACGGCATCAATATGGTGAAGCGACATACCAAGCCCGATCCTAATGCGGGCAAACCAGGTGGTATTCTCGCCAAGGAAGCGCCATTAGATATCTCTAATGTCATGCTATTCAATCCCACATCCAATAAAGGGGATCGAGTGGGGTTTTTGACTCAAGAAGATGGCACGAAAGTGAGAATATATAAGTCGACAAATGAAGTTGTTGACCTGTGAGAGATTAAAAAATGGCTAGGCTGAAACAGATATATAAAGAAAATGTGATCAGCAAATTGACTGATCAATTTGGTTATAAAAGCATAATGGCTGTGCCAAAAATCACCAAAATTACGCTGAATATGGGGGTTGGTGAGGCGGTTGGCGATAAAAAAATACTCGACCATGCGGTCAAAGATCTAAAATTAATCGCTGGTCAACAACCCATCGTAACGAAAGCTCGAAAATCCATTGCGGGTTTTAAAATACGTGAAGAATGGCCGATTGGCTGTAAGGTGACGTTACGAAAAGAGCGTATGTATGAGTTTCTTGATCGTTTGATCAATATTGCCATTCCACGAATTCGAGATTTCCGTGGTTTGAGTGGTAAATCATTTGATGGACGCGGCAATTACAGTATGGGAATCAAAGAGCAGATCGTATTTCCTGAAATTGACTACGATAAAATTGACAAGCTGCGTGGCTTGGATATAACGATCACCACAACGGCAGCGAGTGATGAAGAAGGGCGCGCCTTGTTAACTGCATTTAATTTACCGCTGAAAGGCTAAGGTATTCGTATGGCTAAAAAAAGCACGATCAATCGTGAAAATCGACGCATTAAGATGGTAGAAAAATTTGCGGCGAAACGCGCTGAGCTGAAGCAGAAAATGTATAATTTAGACCTTTCTGAAGAAGAAAGAACAGAAGCACGCACAAAGTTCCATGCATTACCAAGAAACGCTAGCCCGGTCAGACTGCGTAACCGTTGCCAGCTCACCGGTCGACCTCATGGTTTTTACCGAAAATTTGGCTTATCGAGAAATAAGTTGCGAGAAGCAGCCATGCGTGGAGATGTACCAGGTTTAGTGATGGCTAGCTGGTAAAACGATAAATATTTTTTAGAGGTGCCTTATTGTGGCTATGTCTGACCCTATTGCGGATCTTTTGACTCGAATTAGAAACGCTCAAAATGCTGGGAAATCCGAAGTCTCCATCCCGGGGGCTCGCTTGAAAAAAGCGATCGCGAAGGTGATGCAAGACGAGGGATATATTGCGGGTTTTGATGTGACGGAGGTCGATAAAAAACAGACGCTATCTGTGAAGTTGAAATATTTCGAAGGTAAGCCTGTTATCGACAGTATTCGTCGAGTCAGCCGTCCAGGTTTGCGAGTATATAAATCGGCTAAGGATTTACCCAAAGTTGATAATGGACTGGGTATTGCGATTGTGTCTACCTCCAAAGGGGTAATGACCGATCGAGCGGCCCGAAAATTGGGTTTGGGCGGCGAAGTCATGTGTTACGTCGTGTAAGCGAGGAGAACAAGTTGTGTCACGAGTTGCGAATAACCCCATATCTATCCCTAAAGGGGTAGAGGCAGAAATCAATCTCCAACACATATCTGTGAAAGGTCCGCAAGGGGCTTTAGATATGCATTTCAGTGAAAGTATTGCCGTGAATATTGAGGCGGATCAGATTACTTTTGCCACCAAGGATAATGGGGCTTCCAAAGCATTAGCGGGTACTACCCGTTCGCTGGTCAACAATATGGTCGTTGGCGTATCTAAGGGTTTTGAGAAAAAGTTAAGATTAGTCGGCGTGGGTTATCGAGCGCAGATGCAAGGTAACAAGCTGAATTTAACCTTAGGCTTTTCTCACCCTGTTGAGTTTACCGTCCCAGAAGGCATTAGCATTGAGACGCCAAGCCAGACTGAAATCGTGGTAAAAGGTATCAATAAGCAGAGGGTTGGGCAGACCGCCGCCGATATTCGCGCCTATCGTGAACCTGAACCATACAAGGGCAAGGGCGTGCGTTATGATGATGAAACCATTGTGCTCAAAGAAGCCAAGAAAAAATAAAGGCTAACATGATGAACAAGAAAGCTGCTCGGATGCGTCGAGCCACTAAAACGCGCAAGCTAATTAAAGAAAAAAAGCAGACTCGGTTATGTATTTACCGTTCGCCACGCCACATTTATGCGCAAGTTATTTCGGCGGATGGTGAACATGTGATTGCTGCTGCCTCTACCGTAGAAAAAGAACTGAAGGCGGGGGGGGGATCCACAGGTAATGTGGAGGCCGCTAAAGCTGTTGGTAAATTGATCGCAGAAAGAGCGAAAGAGAAAGGGGTGTCGCGGTTAGCGTTCGATCGATCGGGTTTTAAATACCATGGCCGCATTAAGGCGTTAGCAGATACTGCACGAGAGAATGGGCTTGAATTCTAAAGACAGAGGGTGTTATGGCAAATTTTAGTAGTGCAGGTAAAGGAGACGATCTTTTAGAGAAATTGGTGGCTGTTAATCGAGTCGCAAAAGTGGTAAAAGGTGGTCGTCAATTTGGTTTTGCTGCGTTAACTGTGGTCGGTGACGGTAATGGCAAGATTGGCTTCGGTAGTGGTAAAGCGCGTGAAGTCCCGATCGCTATCCAAAAAGCCATGGAAAAGGCGAGAAGGGAAATGGTTAATGTTAATTTGAGTGGTAAAACATTACAGTATCCGATTGTTGCCAGACATGGGGCGGCGAAGGTATTTATGCAGCCAGCCTCCGAAGGGACTGGGATTATTGCGGGTGGTGCCATGCGGGCGGTATTTGAGGTGCTTGGTGTGCAGGATGTGCTCGCAAAATGTATCGGTAGCAACAATCCGATCAATGTGGTAAGAGCCACAGTCAAAGGCCTTGAGCAAATGGCTTCGCCTGAGGCGATTGCTGCCAAACGTGGCAAAACCGTGCAAGAAATATTGGAATAAACTGCGATGAGTTCCGGAAACAGATTAAAATTGACCCTCATTAAAAGCAAATTTGGGCGTTTAAAGAACCATCAGGCTTGTGTGAAAGGTCTAGGTCTTCGAAAGATGCACCATAGCGTGGTGGTGACAAATAGCCCTGAAATACAGGGTATGATTAACAAAATCTCTTACTTAGTTAAAGTGGAGGACGCCTAAGCATGTTTCTTAATACGATAAAGCCTGCCAGTGGTTCCCGTCCAGCAAAAAAACGGGTAGGGCGCGGTATTGGTTCGGGTTCAGGAAAAACCTGCGGTCGAGGTCATAAAGGGCAAAAATCACGTTCGGGTGGTCAAGTACCGATTGGTTTCGAAGGTGGTCAGATGCCTTTGCAGCGACGGTTGCCAAAAGTCGGGTTTAGTTCGCGTAAGGGGCAATTCCGAGCGGAGGTGAGGCTTCACGAATTAGCTAAAGTGACGGGTGAGCAAATCACATTAGACACGCTGAAAGAGGCGGGTGTAGTGAATAAACGGATCAAGTACGCGAAGATTGTGCTCTCTGGAAATATCGACCGCTCGGTGACTGTACAAGGCGTGTCTGTCACGGCAGGCGCAAAATCTGCGATAGAAACAGCAGGTGGAAAGGTAGAAAACTAAGTGGCTTCTTTAGCGTCAAGTATGGCAAGTGGTAAGTTAACTGAACTTCGTCAGCGGTTACTGTTTGTGCTGGGGGCGCTGATTGTTTTTCGCATTGGTGCCCATATCCCGGTGCCGGGTATTGATCCTGAAGCGCTTGCTCAATTATTTGAACAGCAGCGTGGCACTATCCTCGATATGTTTAATATGTTTTCGGGGGGGGCGCTCGGTCGCTTATCGGTATTTGCATTGGGTGTGATGCCATATATTTCGGCGTCGATTATTATACAATTGCTCAGTGCTGTTTGGCCCACCTTGGAACAGCTCAAGAAAGAAGGTGAGTCAGGCCGTAGAAAATTAACTCAGTATACACGGTACTTGACTCTAGCACTGGCTTCCTTTCAAGGGATCGGTGTTGCGATAGCGCTACAACGACAAACTATTGGTTCTGTTTCAGTGGTCATCGACCCCGGTTTTATTTTCGTATTTACTGCCGTGATTACGTTGGTATGCGGTACGATTTTCCTGATGTGGCTTGGCGAGCAGGTCACCGAGCGGGGCATTGGTAACGGTATATCGATTATTATTTTCGCTGGTATTGTTGCGGGTTTACCGGCCGCTGTGGGGGGAACCCTCGAGTTGGGGCGGACGGGCGAATTGGGTTGGTTCGCGATATTAATCTTGTTCTTGCTGGCGATGGCTGTGACGTTTTTTGTCGTTTTTGTCGAGCGCGGCCAGCGAAGGATTACGGTCAACTATGCAAAGCGGCAACAAGGCAATCGCTTGTATGCGGGAGGGAGTAGCCATTTACCGCTCAAGGTGAATATGGCCGGTGTGATTCCACCCATTTTTGCATCGAGTATTATTCTATTTCCAGCCACCTTAGGAGGTTGGTTTGGTAGCAGTTCAGACGGAATGGAGTGGTTGAAAGATTTGGCTTCTACGCTTTCGCCTGGTCAGCCGTTGTATGTCATGTTTTATGCGCTAGCGATTATATTTTTCTGTTTTTTCTATACAGCGTTGGTATTTAACCCGAAAGATACCGCAGATAATTTAAAAAAATCGGGGGCGTTTATCCCCGGTGTTAGGCCAGGAGAGCAAACGGCAAAATATATTGATAATATTATGTCGCGCTTGACCCTGGTTGGAGCAATGTATATTACTTCGGTTTGTTTGTTACCCGAATTCTTGATTTTGTATTGGAATGTGCCTTTCTATTTTGGAGGGACATCGTTATTAATTGTTGTGGTTGTGGTGATGGATTTTATGGCTCAGGTTCAGGCACATTTGATGTCACACCAATATGAGGGTGTGATGAAAAAAGCCAACCTTAAATCACAAGGGCGAAGCGGTGGCTTATAGTAATTGGTTGAGGAGTATTCAGTGAAAGTACGAGCATCAGTGAAGAAAATGTGTAGAAATTGCCGCATTGTAAAACGAAAAGGTGTGGTGAGAGTGATTTGTAAAGAAGCGCGCCATAAACAACGGCAAGGTTGACGATAAAACTTGAATCTTAAGGGGATAAGAGGTAGAATCGCGCCCCCTTAGGCTGTATGGGAGAGAGGCGTAATGGCCCGTATTGCAGGCATAAATATTCCTAGTCAGAAACACACAGTGATTGCATTAACTGCGATTTATGGCGTGGGAAAAACAAGAGCACAACAAATTTGTACATCGGCGGGAATTGGTCAGGATGTAAAAGTTCGCGATTTAAGTGAAGATCAGCTTGAAAGTTTGCGGACAGAGGTGGCTAAATTCGGCGTTGAAGGTGACTTAAGGCGAGAAGTGTCGATGAATATTAAACGCCTTATGGATCTTGGTTGTAATCGAGGGATTCGGCATCGACGAGGATTGCCATTGCGGGGGCAGCGCACGCGTACTAATGCGAGAACCCGTAAAGGTCCGCGACGCATGATTAAGCGATAGTCGTTAAATTTTAATATAAAATGAGTGGCCGCTAGCACGGTGCCTGGTGATAACCCGGTTGGTATCAGCAACGCTCGATTTATAATAAAGTAGTTAAAATATATCAACTCAGGTTAAGGAAAATGGCAAAAGCGGTATCTAAGAGTCGAAAGCGTGTTAAGAAAAACGTTTCCGATGCATTGGCTCATATTCATGCATCGTTTAATAACACCATTGTTACTATCACCGATCGTCAGGGCAATGCACTTTCTTGGGCGACGGCAGGCGGTTCAGGATTTAGAGGTTCGCGCAAGAGTACTCCATTTGCGGCGCAAGTGGCTGCTGAGCGAGCAGCGCGAGTGGCCCAAGAGATGGGTGTTAAAAATGTCGATGTGTTTGTTAAGGGACCGGGGCCAGGAAGAGAATCTGCCGTGCGTGCGCTGAATGCGGTCGGTTTCAAAATAAATAATATTACTGATGTGACACCGATCCCTCATAACGGGTGCCGACCGCCCAAAAAGCGACGAGTATAATTTAGGAGAAAGGTTTTGGCAAAATATACGGGCTCGAAGTGCCGTTTATGCCGACGAGAAGGTGGCAAGCTTTTTCTGAAAGGCGATAAGTGTTATACAAGCAAATGTGCGATTGAAAAGCGACCTTTTCCACCGGGTCAGCATGGTCAAAAGCGTACAAGATTATCTGATTACGCTGTGCAGCTGCGGGAAAAGCAAAAAGTTCGTCGGATCTACGGTATTTTAGAAAAGCAGTTTCGCCTTTACTATAAAGCGGCAGATGGTAAAAAAGGCTCGACCGGCGAGAATTTGTTACAAATTTTGGAAAGCCGCTTAGATAATGTCGTTTATCGCATGGGGTTTGGTGCCTCTCGTTCCGAAGCTCGACAATTAGTTCGTCATAATAGTGTGCTAGTGAATGGCAAAAAGGTAAATATTCCATCCTTTAGCGTCAGTGCCAATGATGTGGTTTCGGTAAAAGAAAAAAATAAGAATCAATTGAGAATTAAAGCCGCGCTAGAATCAGCAGAGCAACGCGGATTTGCTGATTGGATCACCGTTGATACCAGTAAACTGGAAGGTACTTTTCGGCATTCTCCGGAGCGGAGCGAATTACCGCCTGATATCAATGAGCACTTAATTGTTGAGTTATATTCCAAGTAACCATTTGCGCGGCTGAGAGGAATTGTTCATGCAGGGCACATTAGGAGAATTGTTAAAACCACGTCTTGTGGAAGTTCAAGTGAGCGGTGGCACTCGTGCCAAGGTGGTTTTAGAGCCTCTTGAACGTGGTTTTGGTCATACATTGGGCAATGCACTGCGACGTATTTTATTATCGACCATGCCCGGTTGTGCTGTCGTCGAGGCTGAAATTGATGGGATTTTACATGAGTATAGTGCGCTAGCGGGTGTGCAGGAAGATGTGATTGAGATTTTGCTAAACTTGAAAGGTTTGGCCATTCGAATGCACGCACGTGATGAAGCGACATTACGTTTGCATAAAAAAGGGCCGGGTCAAGTATTAGCGAGTGACATCGAAGTGGATCATGATGTAGAAATCATCAATGGCGATTATGTGATTGCCAATCTTGCTAAAGATGGTGATATCAACATGACGATTAAAGTGGCGCGTGGTCGTGGTTATCAGCCTGCCATACGCGGGGCGGAAGATGAAGATTTACCCATTGGACGGCTACAATTGGATGCCTCGTTTTCTCCGGTTAAGCGAGTGTCTTACGCGGTTGAAAGTGCACGGGTTGACCAGCGCACTAATTTGGACAAGCTAGTTATTCATGTGGAAACCAATGGCACGATTGATCCTGAAGAATCCATTCGGCATGCCGCGACGATTCTGCAAAGCCAATTAACTCACTTCATTGAGTTAAAAGGCGAGGATGATAATGACAAGCCGGCACCTCCTGAGCCTGAAGTCGATCCGATACTATTGCGGTCGGTGGATGATTTGGAATTAACCGTGCGTTCGGCTAACTGCTTAAAGGCCGAAAATATTTATTACATTGGTGATTTAATTCAGCGGACTGAAGTCGAGCTATTAAAAACACCGAATCTCGGTAAAAAATCACTGACTGAAATTAAAGATGTGTTAGCGTCAAAAGGCTTATCTTTGGGAATGCGATTAGATAATTGGCCGCCTGCTCAGCTTAAAGAAAATAAGAAAGAAATTGCCTAGTCAGCGATATTTTCTCAAATGGGATTGTGATAGAGCACGCCTTGGCAAAGCCATTTACCATCTATCATTATCGATAGCAATTATGCTTATCCCCATTATTTAAAAATTGGGTTTATCAACATGCGTCATAGAAATATAGGTAGACAATTAAGTAGGAATAGTAGCCATAGAAAAGCGATGTTGCGCAATATGGCTGTGTCCTTGTTTCGACATGAGACAATGAAAACCACCGTTGCGAAGGCAAAAGAATTGCGACGCGTTGTTGAGCCGATTCTTACCCGAGCGAAGGTTGATACGGTGGCTAACCGGCGACTTGTTTTTGCTCGTTTGCGAGATAAAGATATTGTGGGTAAGCTGTTTGAGGATTTAGGGCAGCGGGTATCTGAGCGACCTGGCGGGTATATTCGCATTTTAAAATGCGGATATCGTAAAGGTGATGCAGCTCCGATGGCCTTGGTTGAGCTAGTTGATCGGCTTGAAGACTTGGTTGAATAAATGCGATGATTGTTTAGCATAAAAAAAGCACCGCTCGCGGTGCTTTTTTTATGCATTGTGAATGATCTGGGATGCAGTTTAAATGCGAGTCGTGGCTAGCGTTTTTTCTTTGTCCGTTTGAGTTTCTGTATTTTCTATTTCCGCTGTTATTTTGTTCGTCGGGTCTTTATAAAATAATATGATGCCCGCTAATGGAGGCAGCGTGATAGATAGGGAGTAGGCCCTGTTCATCCAGGGTTTGTCTTCACTTGATATGATGGGCTGATTGCCTTTGTTGCTGCCCCCATAATATTCTGAATCCGAGTTAAATATTTCTTGATAGTCCCCGGCTTTAGGCACACCCAGTCGGTAATTTTCTCGCACCATCGGAGTGAAATTTAATACGACAATCATGATTTGGTTTTCTGCCTTGCGCAGATAGCTTAACACTGACTGTGAGGCATCATGGCAGTCGATCCATTCAAAACCCTGTTCTTCAAATTCGTATCGATGCAGGCTTTGTTCTTTTTGGTATAAGTGATTTAAGTCCGATATGATTTTCTGTATACCTTGGTGTAAAGGATACTCAAGTATATACCAATCTAAACTCGTTTCATGATTCCACTCTGATCCCTGGCCAAATTCACAGCCCATGAAAAGCAATTTCTTTCCTGGATAGGTAAACATGTAGGTATAAAGTAGTCGCAAGTTGGCGAATTGTTGCCACTCGTCACCTGGCATGCGGTAGCGTAATGACTGTTTTCCATGCACGACTTCATCGTGAGAAAAAGGTAGCATGAAATTTTCGGTAAAGCAATAGAGTAAGCCAAAGGTGAGTTGATCGTGATGATAATGCCGATGAATTGGATCTTTTTTCATGTATTCCAAGGTGTCGTGCATCCAACCCATGTTCCATTTCATCGTAAACCCGAGACCACCTAACCAGGTTGGGCGCGAGACCTGAGGCCAGGCGGTTGATTCTTCGGCCATTAATAGAGTGCCAGGTTGTTGAGTTTGAGTCGTGGTATTGAGTTCACGCAAGAAATCAATCGCTTCTAAATTTTCTCGGCCGCCGTATTTATTGGGAATCCAATCATCGGCTTCTCGTGAATAGTCAAGGTATAACATCGAGGCGACCGCATCGACCCGTAGACCATCAATATGAAACTCTTCTAACCAGTATAAGGCGCTAGCTATGAGAAAGTTTTTAACTTCATTGCGCCCATAATTGAAGATATAGGTTCCCCAATCTCGATGTTCTCCAAGGCGTGGGTCTTCATGCTCGTACAGGGCCGTGCCGTCGTAACGAGCCAGTCCATGGCTATCTGTTGGAAAATGAGCTGGCACCCAATCGAGCAATACGCCGATGTCATGTTGGTGACAATAATCAATAAAATAACGAAAGTCATCGGGACTGCCATGGCGGCTAGTCGGTGCAAAATAACCTAAGGTTTGATAGCCCCACGAGGCATCTAGTGGGTGTTCTGTGATGGGCAGTAGTTCAATATGGGTAAAGCCAAGTTTTTTTACGTAATCAACCAGCGTAATCGCAAGTTCTCGATAACTGAGAAAATCGTTATTGGCACGGCGCTGCCAAGAGGCCAGGTGAACTTCATAGATGGAAAGGGGCTTGTGCATCCAGGCTTTGGCATCCCGTTGGCCGATCCATTTTTGATCTTGCCAGGGATATTCTTTGTTATCACAAACAATATTGGCGGTGTTCGGCCGCAGTTCGGCAAACTTGGCGTAAGGGTCACATTTAACCGTCAGCTGTCCGGTATGATGTGAACGAATTTCGAATTTATAGAGTTCGCCTGCAGCTATTTCCGGAATGAATGTCTCCCAAAGGCCCGAATGGTTACGGCTACGCATGGCATGTCGCCGACCATCCCATTGGTTAAAGTCGCCAATCACACTGACACGAGAAGCATTGGGTGCCCAGGTAGCAAATAATACCCCTTTAACACCGTCGACAACCCAGGGGTTGGCACCTAAGAATTTATAGATATGCCAATGCCGTCCTTCCCCGAATAAGTGCATATCATAATCAGGTAGTTGGGGAAGGAAGTCATAAGGGTCGTATTCGATATGGAGATTGTCATGCTTATCATACCAGCGAATTTTATAATGCTGGGGTAATTTTGCGCTGTTTCCTTGCCATTCAAAAATACCCGCCTCACTGATGCATGATAAGACTTCATCGAGTCCCTCAATCGATATTTTTTTGGCTTCGGGAATGAATACTCGAATCACGGTTGTGTCAGGATGTCCATGACGTCCCAGTACGGAAAACGGATCGTGGTGTTTCGCTTGGGCAATTTCTGTGATGAAGTCAGGTGGATTTTGCATAGTAATTGACATATCGGTTGCTATGGTGATTGAGTGATAAAAGGCGACGTTGTTTTTTTCATCTTAATGTTAGTCACTATCCGTATGATGTTTGGGAATCACAGTTCCTCCGAATATGGCCTATTATTAACATAGGTCGCGTATAAAAACTAAGATTTAAATCAAATTTCTATGTTTTATTTTAAGATATTAGATGTTGATATAAGGTACACTAGTCCTAGTGCACTGCAAGTCGTATATCGCTGTGCTAAACCGATTCAGTGATTATTTTCATTCTCAATTTTGAAAAACCGACTCAAATAATAAAGTAATGCTGCTATTTTTAATGCTGAGAGAAATTATAGGCTATTATTTTTGGTTATGGTTTGAAATATTATCGTGTTACAAGAGACATTTGGATTATTGCCAAAGCGTAACGCACGATAGTTGGATGATAAATTGAGTTTAATGGTTGGGTGAAACAATGTTTGCCCGATTTCGCTTGGTACTATGCAAACAAGGAGGTCACAAAAAGTGATGCCCCAAAGTTCGCGCTTTGTTAGTCGTTTAACACGTAATACTTTTGCCGTTATACTCGCGGGTGGTCGTGGTACGCGGTTACAGCAATTAACAAAATGGCGTTCCAAACCTGCGGTTCCCTTTGGTGGAAAATTCAGAATCATTGATTTTCCATTGTCTAATTGTATTAACTCAGAAATACGCCGCATTGCGGTGGTTACCCAGTATAAATCACACTCATTAATTCGTCATGTGCAACAAGGCTGGGGGTTTCTTCGCGGTGAGTTGGGTGAGTTTGTTGAGATTTTACCAGCTCAGCAACGCATCGATTCTTCTTGGTATACTGGGACTGCCGATGCGGTTTATCAAAATTTAGACATTATTCGGCGTCATAAACCACGCCATATTTTATTGCTCGCCGGGGACCATATCTACAAGATGGATTATGGGCCAATGATTGCTTATCATGTAAGCAAAGAAGCGGATATGACGGTGGGTTGTATTGAAGTGGATTTGGAGCGTGCCAAAGCTTATGGTGTGATGTCCACTCAGGAAGATAGTCGGGTGACCGATTTTCACGAGAAATCGGCCAATCCCCAACCGATGGCCGGCAAAACAAATACGGCTTTGGCTTCCATGGGAATCTATGTGTTTAGCCCGGATTTTTTATATGAGCAGATTATAAAAGATGCCGATACGCCCAATTCCTCTCATGATTTTGGACACGATATCATCCCTTCTATTATCAAAAAGTATTGTGTATATGCTTACCCGTTTCGAGATGAGCAGGCGGGTGGTCAGGCGTATTGGCGTGATGTCGGAACGGTTGACTCGTTCTGGGAGGCGAACCAAGAATTAATTGGCGTCGTGCCCCCGCTAAATTTATATGACAAAGAATGGCCTATCTGGACTTATCAAGAGCAGTTACCCCCCGCTAAATTTGTCTTCGATGACGATAATCGGCGAGGCATGGCTGTGGACTCCATGGTGTCAGGCGGCTGTATTATTTCAGGGGCGCTGGTGAAGCACTCACTCTTGTTTTCCAATGTGGTTGTGAATTCATATAGTGAAATTTCTGATTCAGTGATTTTACCGGATGTGACCGTGGGAGATCACTGCCGGTTGAAAAAAGTCATCTTAGATAAAGGTTGTAAAGTGCCAAATGGAACCGTGATTGGGGAAGATCGAGAGTTGGACGCCAAGCGATTTTATGTGAGTCCACAAGGGGTCGTTTTAGTGACGGCTGAAATGCTTGGTCAGGAAATTCACTATGTTCGGTGAAAAATAAAAACCCCAATAGCGCGCGTTTATTGGAGTTTTTATTAATTGATGGTAATGGTGTGCTCTATTCTGTGGGTTGTTATGGTGCTCTGTCAGGGAGCGGAAGTGAGTTGATGAAGCGGGAGGTTTTATTGTCGTGAGTCGTATTGTTTTTCTGATGAAGCCGAGCATTGGCATTTATTAAGAGTCTGCTGTTTCAGTAAGCAGATGTCGTTTTATTCTCATCAATTTGTATTTTTATAGAAGGTATTCCTTGGAACGTTATGCTGGAGTTTTGTTACACCCCACGTCCTTACCGGGTGGTTTTTGTAACGGTGAGTTAGGAACTGATGCCTATCGGTATATCGATTTTTTACAGGCCAGCGGGTTTACCATTTGGCAAACGCTGCCGTTGGGTCCCACCCACGGAAATCGTTCTCCTTATCAAAGCGTTTCGGCGCATGCCGGCAATCCGCTATTAATTAGTACCCAGTGGTTGGTCGAAAAAGGCTGGTTAAACGCCGCAGAACAAGCGATGGACAATCAACCTGAGGGACATCAAGCCCGAGTTAATGAGCGTCGAATCTTGCTTGGCATTGCCTATCAAAATTTTCTTAGAAAAGCGTCTAAAAAAGCGCATGAGGATTTTCATGCCTTTGTTCATCAGCAGTCATTTTGGTTAGATGATTATGCTATGTTTTTAGCGCTGGATATGGAATTTGGTAGCTCCCATTGGAATCAATGGCCGGAAAAGTACCGTCAACGCGACCCGACAGCGCTAGCCAATGTTCAGGCTCGGTTTCCTGAACGCATCGAAAGTATACATTTTGAGCAATTTTTATTTTTTACCCAATGGCTCGAATTAAAAGCTTACGCTAACAATAAAAATGTCTTATTACTGGGTGATATGCCAATTTTTGTGGCACATGATAGTGCCGATGTTTGGGCGAGTCAGGAGAACTTTCGCTTAGATGCTGCGGGAAATCCTTTGGTGGTGGCCGGGGTTCCTCCCGATTATTTTTCAGCTGTTGGTCAGCGTTGGGGTAATCCTCACTATGATTGGCAGGCGATGAAGGCATCAGATTATGTGTGGTGGAAGCACCGCCTGCACACCCAGTTAGCGTTATTTGATATGGTTAGAATTGATCACTTTCGTGGCTTTGAGGCATTTTGGGAAATTCCAGCCGATTGCCAAACGGCCATTGGTGGCGCCTGGGTGCCGGGACCCGGTGCCGATTTTTTTTACAAGCTTCAGCAATTTTTTGGTCACAATTTACCATTGATTGCCGAAGACCTTGGGGTGATCACCCGAGAAGTTGATCGATTGAGGGACCAGTTTGCTTTGCCGGGTATGAAAGTACTGCAGTTTGCTTTTGATGATGGGGCAACCAACCCTTATTTACCGCATAATCATACTGAGAATGCCGTTGTATATACGGGCACTCATGATAACGATACCAGTCTGGGTTGGTATCTAAGTTTGGATAAGAAGCGTCAACAGTATATTAATCATTATTTGGATTGTCAGCCCGAGCAGATGCCATGGCCGCTGACCCGTTGCGCGTTAGCTTCCGTCGCTAAATATGCAATAATTCCAATGCAAGACATCTTGGCATTAGATGGTTCGCACCGGATGAATATACCGGGTACCACGGAAAATAACTGGCAATGGCGATTTCAGTGGTCGCAATTGCAAGGTCAGCTATCCGAGCGATTGCATGAACTTGTCAGTCTCTATGGGCGAGTCGATAGAGAGGTGACGAAGTAACAGGAGGTCTGCTAATATAGCGTGAACAACGCTAAAATCTAGACTCGCCTAATTTGAGTGAAATAGCATGGTTTGTCCAAGTTATTTTGACACACGGACTGATGCCTTAGATAAAAAAGAACGCATTTGGATAACAAACGCGCCTTGAGCTGCCAAGTTTGTGCCATGAAATAGCTCAGATTAAAATAATTCAGTTCGCTAACATTAGCCATGATCATGGCTGTTGTGCCGTTCGTCCCTTGTTGTCTGATGACTAGTCAATATGTAAGTTACCTCCTGTCCCCCCTAACGTACCAGCCTACGTGTTGGATTGCTTGGCTGACCGAAGGAGATTGCCGGTGAAGTCCGTTGTTATCATCTACTTTTTAGTATGAATTACTTCTCCATGTCGCCATTTGTCACGGTGCTACGTATCAGATAGAGTTAATCAATGAGACTCTACTGAAGTTTTCAGGTTCAACCTACATTTTGCACCCGGACAAGTTCGGTGGTAGCCGGTTATTGTTCCCCGGTAAACAAGGTGATCAATACGATTGAGGATAAGGGGTTGGATACCTGGCAAGAAAATATAGGGTACGAATGGACGATTAACGTTGGGCTAATCAGTCTTTTGTCATTAGCCATGGTGTGCTTTAGCGGGAAGATGGTTGCTGATGAAGCTGAGGATATTATTGCAACTGGCACGATGGTCATTAATAAGATAAGCGATGGTTATTTTGAGGCCGCTATTAAAGCTACACGAATTGATCAGGAAAGGCATTACTTATTAGGATTTAAAAGCGGCTGGACATTTAAAAATACGTATATTTTGGGGGGAGCGGCTTATCGGACCACGGATATCTTAAAGCATTCGGGTAAGCCGCTCACTTATGGGGGAATTTTATTGGCTTATGTGGCGCGTATTAAACCGCCTAAGCTCGTTCATTTTGGTGTGCTCATTGGTGGAGGGAGTTTAGATGACTCGGCGTCGTTAACGGGTTTTTCTGTATTTGAACCGAGTATTGCTGTGTTGTTAGCGCCTAAAAGAATTTATAAAAGCCGGGCAGGCATTGCCTTAGGTGCATCGTATCGGCATATCAATTTACAAAAAAACCAATGTGCTGGGTGTCGTCGTTTGGGTGGGGTTGCCTTTCATGTCAGTTTGGTGTTTGGTGCTTTTTAATTAGCCCCGCATTTTTTCCTCGAAAAATACTGCATCGAGGAAAACGCGGGTTTATCTGGACTGACTTGATTTGGGTTTTTTATGGAAAGACTCCTTTTAGGTCTTTCGCTTGATGAATAGGACCCACGCTAATGCGTGTTTCTATTGTGGCTTTGACTGAGTGCTCGGCGGTCGGCGTTAGCTTTGCGACGATCATGTTCTGCTTGGGATGGGACATTTGTCGCCATCGATTTGCGCTGTCGTCGGCAACCGTTATTTTTGCGTTCTTCTAAGGCTTCCTCAAAAATAGCTTCTAAGACCTCTGGCTGAATGTCTCTGTTCATATTCATCCTCCTCATATTGTAAGAGAAATCGTGCGCATTGAATTTGCATTTTCTCTTGTTCCTTGTGGGATTATTGGGTACGCTAGTAAAATTTTTTTTTATATTGTCTTGCTAGTCGGTGTCAAGCGCAAAATAACGAGCGACTACACCCAATACTTGGGGGCTTCACTACCATATAATGCCGTCAAATCTTGGCGCCTACTTATTAATATTAGAAATAAATGAAGCTAATTTCAATTTCTTTTTAAGTTGGGTCATGTTTTCAGGGTGGGATGGTTACCCATTAAAATGCCAGATTTGATGAATCAATGATATTAGGCAAGACCATAAAATAGGCGTTTACTCACAGACTTACGGTGATTCACTGTTTTCCTAAGGCGGTTTTGATGTGCTCCTCCAGTTTTGTTTGATCTTTTGTTAAAAAGCCAATATGGCTGGCTTTGATCTCACCCGTGCGGTCTATAATATAAGAGGTTGGCATGCCCATGACTCGGTAATCATCCGCTGTCTTGCCCGACGGGTCAAAGGCGATGGTAAAGTTGGCGGGTGTCTCGGCTAAAAATTCATCTGCCTGTTGGCGTTTTCTGTCGAGATTGATGGCCAGTACCACAAAGCCATCCTTTTCATACTTCGCTTGTATTTCATTCATCCAAGGGAATGATTTTCGGCAGGGGCCACACCAAGATGCCCAAAAATCCAGATAAATCACTTTGCCTTTTAAGGCGGCTAGCGATACGGCGCCGCTGCGACTGGTTAGCTCAAATTGGGGGGCTGGATTCGCCGATACATAAAACGGTGACATTGACAATAGAAGGGCAATGATTGTGATAGTTTTTAACATGCTGGATAATCCTTGATCTGAAAAATAAAACATAAGAAGACAGAAAACAAATGGATGAAAAAATTAAACCACTGTTTCACTGTTCCTTATGGGGTCTTGGTGGGTGAATGACCGAAAAAACGGATGGCCTTGGATATTAACATTTAGGGTACATAACGTATCGTCAATGAAAAGGTTAATCGTTAGGTCATTGTTGCACGACCTCGGTTCAGGAAATATCTTCGATAACCGATAGCTTGGTGTCTTTGTCGGCGCTCTTCAGTGTATTGGTGACTTTTACGGAATGATTTTCGCACGGCGCTGAGTCAGAGAGAAGAAAGTATTTGGGTCTCCTGGCATTTTTAAACTATGGCGGTTGGGAAATGGAAAAAAATTTTATAACCTCAGTTGATGAGCGAACAAGTTTAGCTGGGGCAAATCGTTTAGAAGTTTTATTGTTCAGCTTGGGACTTGACCACAACGTTGGACGCGAAGAAGTCTTTGGGATCAACGTTTTTAAGGTGCGAGAAGTCATGCATGCGCCGTCGATTACCCATGCCCCTGATACCCCGCCGGCTGTCGAAGGCTTAGTGAGTTTACGTGGTGTCATGGTGCCCGTCATTAATCTGGCTAAATTTTGTGGCATGGCGGTACGAGATTCGCCTAATATTTTGATTGTGACAGAATACAATCGCAATACCCAGGCGTTATTAGTGAACTCAGTAGAACATATTCTCAGGATGGAGTGGAACGAAATTAAAGTACCGCCTTCGATGTTGGCGCATCGCATGGGGGGATTGGTTACCGCGGTGACTGAATTGCAAGACAAGCGGATTGTGATGATATTGGATGTGGAAAAAATCCTTTTTGAAACCGCAGAGTTTGGTCAAAATCATGAGGCGTTTTTAGAGCTTGAGCCGCTGAGCGTCAAAGCAAACGTGTTATATGCGGATGATTCTTCAGTGGCCCGTAAACAAATTGAAACCACCTTATCTAAGATCGGAATCACAGGTATTGCCACCCGCAACGGACGAGAAGCTTGGGAAAAATTATTGGAGTTGCAGCAGCGGGCCGAAGCCACAAAACGACCACTTGGCGACTTTGTGAACGTTGTGTTAACCGACATTGAAATGCCGGAAATGGATGGTTATGTGTTAACTAAAAAAATAAAAAATGATCCACGCTTTTCACATTTACCCGTTGTCATGCATTCCTCTCTCTCTGCGACGGCGAACATTGCCATCGGTAAAGACGTAGGTGCGGATCTCTATGTGCCAAAATTTCACCCAAGAGAGTTGGCTGATGCATTAACGCCCTTGTTCGGCTAATTGTCTATTTTTTGGCTTTTGTGGGCTTCGGGCGCTGAGATAAGTGCCGTCGCCTCAAGCCTGCCACCGTGTTCGCCCCTACGATCTGTTTTCCCTGAATAAACGCAAAATCATTCGCTATGAGGCGATATAGGCTGTATCTAGAATACGGAAATGATTGATTAATTGTGCTACTATCCTCGATTTGCCAGCGTAATCTCAGGAAAATACCTTGACCAAACAGAATGACATATTGCTCGGTGTGAATATTGATCATGTGGCGACACTTCGGCAGGCACGTGGCACGCGTTATCCCGAGCCTCTCCAGGCGGCTTTGCAGGCGGAGCAAGCCGGCGCGGATAGTATTACACTGCATTTACGAGAGGACCGGCGTCATATTCAAGAGCGTGATGTCTACCTGCTCAAGGATTGTTTACAGACGCGTATGAATCTCGAAATGGCGGTGACAGAAGCCATGCTAACAATGGCTGAAACCGTGCAGCCTGCAGATTGCTGTTTGGTACCTGAGCGGCGCGAGGAGTTGACCACTGAAGGTGGTTTGGATGTTAAAAGTCAAATAACACGATTGCGTGAGGCTTGTGAGCGATTAAAAAAAGCGCAAGTAAAAGTGTCTTTATTCATTGATGCGGATTGTGAGCAGGTCGCGGCGGCGAAAGACGTTGGGGCACCTGCCGTGGAAATTCATACGGGACATTTTGCGAGTGCTCCAGACCCCACCCAGCGGGCAAAAGAATGGGATCGTATTGTGACCGCTGTCAATTTTGGGCAGGAGTTGGGTTTGCAGGTGAATGCTGGACACGGTTTGCATTATCATAATGTGGAGTCCATTGCGGCGATATCGCCAATTCGTGAATTAAATATCGGTCATGCGATTGTGGCGCGTGCTATTTTTGTGGGCTTGCCTAAGGCGGTCAGCGAAATGAAGCAATTGATGCGCGAGGCGCGGGTATGATATTTGGTATTGGCACCGACATTGTCGAGGTGGCCAGAATACGGCGGAATATCGATCAATTCGGCCTTGCATTTGCCCGCAAGCTACTCACCGACAAGGAGATGCTGGGCTATGCGGAAGCCACCAGGCCAGCCCATTTTTTAGCCAAACGGTTTGCCGCCAAAGAAGCGATTGCCAAAGCCTTTGGCACCGGTTTTCGGGACGGATTGTCGTTGCGCTCGATCAGTGTGGTGCATAATGCGTTAGGTTGTCCAAAATTCGCTTTTCACGGGCAAGGCCAAGTTTTTTGTGAGCGTCACCAAATTGATCAAGTGCATCTGAGTTTAGCTGACGAAACAGATTACGCGATTGCTTACGTGGTGCTAGTGACGACGAATACCCGTCATGAGCCCTATGGCAATGAGGGGATGTCATGACGTCGTTATGTATTGATTTACATTGTCACTCGACCTATTCCGATGGCACTCTGTCACCGCAACATCTCGTGGAGCGTGCCCATCAAAAAGGCGTTAATGTATTGGCGTTGACAGATCATGATTCAACTGGTGGGCTTGCCGATGCTCGCGAAGTGGCTCAAGCCTTGGGGATTCAGCTAATTAATGGCGTGGAAATTTCAGTGACCTGGAATCAAACGGTGCTGCATATTGTCGGATTAAATATCGATCCAAACCATTCGGCATTAATGGCCGGTTTGGCCGAATTACAGTTAAAGCGGATCGAACGGACTCAGCAAATTTCCGCTAAATTAGAGAAATGCGGCCTTGACCGGGTGTTGGCTGATGTGACAGCGTTGGCGGGCTCGGCGGCGGCGACTCGCACCCACTTTGCTCGACTTTTGGTCCAAAGAAACATCGCTAAGGATAATCAAAAGGCTTTTAAACATTGGTTGGGGCGCAATGGTTGTGCTTATGTGCACAGTGAATGGACAGGTTTAGCGGAGGCGGTGGCATGGATTAATGCGGCAGGTGGCCAAGCCGTTATTGCGCATCCGATGAGATATAAAATGACCGTGGGTCGCTTATCGGCTTTGTTGACAGAATTTAAAGCACTCGGTGGCGTTGGCATGGAAGTGGTCTCGGGTAATAACCATCCATCGGACCGGGAAAATATGGCTAGATTGACGCAAAAAACGGGTTTATTGGCTTCTGTTGGGTCTGATTTTCATTCGCCGGATAACGTTTGGAATGATTTAGGTGCGAAGTTAGCCTTACCGGCAGTGTGTCATCCCATTTGGCAAGATTGGGAGTTATCCGTGTAAAATGGAAGGCGGTACGGCCAGCTGAGTGATATATCGACGGGTTTGGTTTTTTATTTTGGACGAATCTTTATTGTTAGAGTATGGAATGCTGTGAGCCAGTTTTTTCAAATACATCCCGATAACCCGCAGGCTCGATTGATTGCCCAGGCGGCGGCTATTATTCGATCGGGTGGGGTCGTTATTTATCCGACTGACTCTTGTTATGCTTTAGGATGTCATCTCGGCGATAAGGCGGCCGTTGAACGCATTCGACAAATCAGACAATTAGATCAAAAACACGATTTTACATTGGTTTGCCGAGATTTGTCTGAAGTTGCCCTGTACGCACAGGTGGACAATGCGGGCTATCGTTTAATGAAAAATCTGACGCCAGGTCCCTATACCTTTATTCTCAAGGCCACCCATGAAGTGCCACGACGATTAATGAACCCGAAAAGAAAAGCCATTGGTTTACGCGTCCCCGATAACAGCATTGTGGCGGATTTGTTAGATTCTTTAGGTGAGCCTATAATGAGCACAACCTTGGTTTTGCCAGACGATGAATTTCCACTCATCGATCCCTATGACATGCGTGACACGTTAGGTGGCTTAGTCGATCTCATTATTGATGGAGGATACTGCGGTCTTGAGCCCACCACAGTGGTCGATTTATTGGGCGATAGCCCTAAAATACTGCGGCAAGGAAAAGGGGACGTTGCTTGGTTTGTTTCATAAGGAATGGGTGTGTCATCGGTGACTCACTGCGATCGTGATCGATTACTTTTCAGTATGTCTCGGCGTTAGGCGATATGGATGAACTAAATAAAATACAGCTTATCGCGATTTGGGTATTACCCGTTTTGTTTGCGATTACGGTGCATGAAGTGGCGCATGGTTGGGTAGCCAAAAAACTTGGAGATTCGACGGCGATGATGTTAGGCCGGTTGACACTAAACCCGCTTAAACACATCGATCCCATCGGTACCCTGTTGGTACCTGGATTGTTGCTGGCTTTTGGCAGCGGATTTGTTTTTGGTTGGGCCAAACCGGTGCCGGTGACCTGGGAGAATCTGAAACATCCTAAACGTGATATGGCATTGGTCGCCATTGCTGGGCCTTTGGTCAATTTAATGATGGCGTTTATTTGGGCGATGCTGCTGGCGCTAGCGCTAAGCCTTACTGCCAGCGAGTCGGCGTTTACTTATCCCTTGGTATTAATGGCAGAAGCGGGCATTTTGATAAACCTGATATTAATGCTGCTAAACTTATTACCCATTCCTCCGCTTGATGGCGGGCGGGTAATGACCGGTATCTTGCCAGGGCCATGGGCTTGGCAGCTTAGCCGGCTTGAGCCATATGGTCTTTTTATTCTGTTAGCGCTGATATTTACTGATGTCTTAGGGAAGGTTTTATTACCTCCTTTGGCGGTATTGCAAAGTTTTTTTTATTTTATTGCGGGAATAGGAGGTTGATTTGACGCCAGTACTAAGCCAATACCAACGGGTGTTATCTGGTATGCGTGCAACGGGTAAGCTGCATCTAGGTCACTACCATGGGGTACTTAAAAACTGGATTACGTTACAACATGAATATGAATGTTATTTTTTCATCGCGGATTGGCATGCGTTAACAACCCACTATGAAGATCCATCGGTGATTGGCGAAAGCGTATGGGAAATGGTGATTGATTGGTTGGCGGCCGGTGTCAATCCAGGCACCGCTAAATTATTCATTCAGTCACGTGTGCCAGAACATGCGGAATTACACCTATTGTTATCGATGATGACCCCTTTAGGTTGGTTGGAGCGGGTTCCTACCTATAAGGATCAACAGGAAAAACTCAAAGAAAAAGATCTTGCTACCTATGGTTTTTTAGGATATCCCTTATTACAAAGTGCTGACATACTTATCTATCGAGCGGGATTGGTGCCGGTGGGTGAAGATCAAGTGGTGCATGTGGAATTAACCCGAGAAGTGGCTAGGCGGTTTAATCATCTTTATGGTCGTGAGCCAGACTTTGCTGAGAAGGCACAAAATGCCGCTAAAAAAATGGGTCGAAAAACCGCGAAGTTATATTTCGAGTTGCGCAAGCGTTACCAAGAGCAAGGTGATGTGGAGGCGTTGGAAACCGGGCGGGCTTTGCTGGAGTCGCAACATAATATTTCCATTGGTGACCGTGAGCGGTTATTTGGTTTCTTGGAAGGGGGCGGTAAGATTATTTTACCTGAACCTCAGGTGCTATTGACCCAATCTTCGCGAGTCCCCGGTTTGGATGGTCAGAAGATGTCTAAATCCTATGGCAATGTGATTGGTTTACGAGAGCCTGAGGCCTCCGTTTCACAAAAGCTGAAAACCATGCCCACGGATCCTGCTCGAGTGCGATTAAAAGACCCCGGTAATCCGGAAAAATGTCCCGTTTGGGATTTTCATCAGCTATATTCCAGTGATAGCTTAAAAGAATGGGTGCAAGATGGCTGTCAAAACGCTAAAATTGGCTGTTTAGAATGCAAACAACATGTCATTGACGCCGTGCTTAAAGAGCAACGGCCGATGATTGAACGGGCGGCCGAATACATCGAAGACCCGAAGGTTGTGCGTAATATCATCAGCGAAGGGTGTGAAGCGGCACGTAATGTGGCCCGCGAAACGCTCGATGAAGTGCGGCAAGTCATGGGGTTGTCATACCGCTAAGTGATCGTCTCGTCCATTTCTTGATGACGTTTTTAGAAAAACTTTCTGCAGACCGATGTAAGCTTGGGGGATGTGGTGCTGTCTCCTTTAAATTTAAGTATCGGATCCCACGCTTTATGTGCCGGTGAAAATGGGGTTTAGAGGATACTGCCGTCGGGATTTTCAGTATTCGTGCCATCACCGACATCGTTGTGGGAGTGATGGGTGAGCAGAGTGATAAATGATGGTGAGTGAGGTGGTGGTGGCTAACGTCCATGAAATTGACGACAAGCCGATTGCGATGGTGAATGGTAGCGCATTTACCGAGTTGCCCAAGGATTTATATATTCCGCCCGATGCGTTGGAAGTGTTTTTGGAAATGTTTGAAGGGCCTTTGGATTTGTTGTTGTATTTAATTAGACGTCAAAACCTGGACATTCTAAATATCCCTGTGGCTCAGATTACTCGGCAATATATGCAATACGTCGATATCATGAAAGATTTACATCTTGAGCTGGCGGGCGAATATTTAGTGATGGCAGCGATGTTGACAGAAATTAAGTCTCGTATGTTATTACCCCGATCGGTGGAGGTGATTGAGGAAGATGATCCGCGTGCGGAATTAGTCAGAAGATTGCAAGAATATGAGCGCTTTAAAAAAGCCGCCGAAGATCTTGATGGCCTGCCTCGAGTGGGGCGGGATATTTTTGTGGTTGAGCCGGTGATGGTGGAACACAATATTGCTCGAAAGCATCCTGATGTTGATTTACAAGATGTACTCGATGCGCTGAAAGATGTGTTGAAGCGAGCAGAAATGTTTACCAGCCATCAGGTTAAAAAGGAAACCTTGTCTGTGAGAGAGAAGATGTCACATGTTTTGTCGCGAGTGAATTCAGAGGGTTTTTTGGATTTTTGCAGCCTTTTTTTTATCGAAGAGGGGCGGCGTGGCATTGTGGTGACGTTTTTAGCCGTTTTAGAATTACTGAAATCAGCCATGATCGAACTTGTTCAAAATACACCGTATGGCCCAATACACATTAAAGCGGTATCCCCCAGCGAGTCGCCTTAATTCATGAGTGTTGAACCGGCCGCTGCGCATTGCCATGACCAGGCAATCAATGAAAATCAATTACAAGGCATCGTTGAGGGGGCTTTATTTGCCGCGCATCAACCGTTGAGCATTGATCGTTTGCGGCAGTTGTTTTCTGACACACAGCGCCCAAGCAATGCGCAGATAAGCAATGCCATCGCGGCGTTGCAAGTGAAGTATGCGGAGACCAGCGGCTTAGCCTTGCGCGAGGTGGGTAGCGGGTTTCGGTTTCAGGTGAAGCCAGAATTTTCACCTTGGGTGGCCAAATTATGGGAAGAAAAGCCTGCCCGCTATTCCCGAGCCTTATTGGAAACACTGGCTTTAATCGCTTATCGTCAACCGATCACTCGCGGAGAAATTGAAGAAATCCGTGGGGTGGCGGTGAGTAGCACTATTATTAAAACCTTGTTAGAGCGGGAATGGGTGAAAGTAGTGGGGCATCGTGATGTGCCAGGACGGCCGGCGTTATATGCGAGCACGCAGCTGTTTCTGGATTATTTTAATTTAGCCAGCTTGGACAAACTACCACCATTGACCGAATTAATTGATCTTGAATCTTTCAATGCAGAAGCCGTATTAATTGATAAACAAGCGGCTCAAAGCGATCCACAACAGGCACTCGCTGATTTGTCGAAGGTTGCTGTTGATGAGGCGGAAGATGGGCCTGTCAATGAAACGATAGCTGCAGACATGCCCGTTGACGAAGTTCAAGAAGCCCTCGATGTGGCGCAAGAAGGAAACGAAGCGATGCTAGCAGACATGTCCGTTGATGAGGTTCAAGAAGCCACTGACGTGGTGCAAGAAGGATTAGATGGGAGTCACCATGATGACCACCGATAGCGCCCCTTCTGGCCATCGTTTACAGAAAATATTGGCCCAGGCGGGTTACGGTTCTCGCCGGGAAATTGAGACATGGATTTCACAAGGTCAGATTGTTGTCAATGGCAAGCCGGCGACCTTGGGAGATCGTGTTCGTCCTTCTGACAAAATAAAACTGAATGGTCAACTGATTCCAGCGGCGCGTTTGTCCTATAAAGAACGACGACTGATCATTTATCACAAGCCCGCTGGTCAAGTGACCACCCGGCATGATCCTGAAGGCCGCCCGACGGTATTCGACCAATTACCTCGGTTGCGTGGTGGGCGGTGGGTGGCGGTCGGTCGACTTGATATCAACACGTCGGGTTTATTGTTATTTACCACCGATGGGCAGTTGGCTAATACTTTGATGCATCCTCGCCATGGAATTGAAAGAGAATATGCGGTGCGAGTCTTAGGCGAAGTGACCGCTGAGATGGTACAACGGCTTAAACAGGGGGTGATGTTAGATGATACCCTGGCTAAGGCGGAAGAGGTCAAGATTGGCGGAGGGGAAGGTGCTAATCGTTGGTATAATATTACCCTTAAGGAAGGGCGAAATCGGGAAGTCAGGCGTTTATGGGAATCACTCGGAGTGAAAGTCAATCGGCTTATACGGGTGCGTTTTGGTTGCTTAACGTTGCCGAGAGATTTGCGGGCGGGATCTCATTTGGAACTGACTGAACAACAAATGGCACCTTTGGTCAATCTAATGCCCATGGCGGAGCGTGTTGGCAAACCGACGGTTAATGACCCACCTAGTGCAGCTAAGCGGGGTCATGGTCGGCGCGTGGCCCATAAAAAGCCGAATCAGCGCCGATCGGCTAAAGGTCGTTAGCGAAGCCGATTCGATTTCTACCCTTTTCTTTTGCCTGATACAGGGCGTGGTCCGCCCGATTAAAAAAATCTTTTTGTTTTTCTTCCAAGTGTAAACACGCAACGCCAGCACTGATTGTCACCGGAATGGCTTGTCCGTTGCAAAAGCAAGGGGCTTGATCAATCAGGTGGCGAATTCTATCGGCAAGAAAATAGGCGCCATCCAGGTCGGTACTGTTTAATATCACCACAAACTCTTCACCACCAAAGCGAAACAAAATGTCGGTACCGCGTATGCAAGTGGCGGTGCGGTCCGCAACGGCTTTTATGACACAGTCACCTTGTGCGTGGCCATAAGTATCATTAATTTGTTTAAAATGATCAATATCCAAGATGATGATGGAGAGTGGTTGTTCGTATCGCAGGGAAAGCTTGATTTCGCGCTGTAAGATTTCATCCAGCGTGGAGCGGTTTAAAACACCGGTTAATGGGTCTTTATGCGCGGCATGTAACGCTTGTCGATATAAAATCGCATTGCGTAGCGGGTAAATTAAATAGCATAAGGTGTGTTCGAAAACTTTACGTTCTTCATCGGTGAAAGGCCAGTGGCGATGTAAGGCAATTTCACCTAAAGATTCACCGCTGATGACCAGCTGGTAGCGGCAGTTGTGAATGGCGGTATTGCCCGTGTTGATGGTAATGCCTAATCCTGCATTATAATAATTAATGCTTTCATGAGATATTTCTAATTTTAAATACTCAGTAAATAGTTTAACGATTTCTTCGATATCCAATGTGCTTTGTAGCATTGCAGCGAGTCGCAAGGGAAGGTGTTCATAGCGTGCCTGAATCGCGTTATCTTGGGGTGTCTGAGCTGACTGATTTGAGGTACCGTAGGTATCTGTAAATTGCTGAAAGTGATCATCGCTAATGACATTTAGTTGCGTTTCCATGTTATTTTCTCTTCTGGTTTTGTGCTACGTAAAGTAATAAAGCAACCTGTATGCCATGTTATTTTTTGAGTAAGTGAGAGCGAAATGTTTAAATTTAACAATAATTAACAAAGTTTTGTAATGGGCGGACTTTGGTGTGGCTGGTTATGTTTTTTTGTCACATGTGCAATGGAGCGTCGTCTTAATGATTGATCGATCTTGATGATGGAGTAAGGAATATGCCAGTACCTGTAGAAAAATTGCACATGCATGCGTTTGTGCTGAGCATTTTGTTTGTTGGGTTGTTTTATGCGGGGGTTGTCTTTGCTGAGTCTGAAAAGCAGGTATTAGACGAAGGCTTGGTCAACCCGGGGTTTCATGAACAACCGGTTTGGTTTAAAAACTCTTTTTTAGATATTCGAGAAGATATTGCGGAAGCACAGCAAGTGGGCAAACGGCTGATTTTGTATTTTTTTCAGGACGGTTGTCCTTATTGTAAGCGCTTGCTGGAAATTAATTTTACCCAAAAAGCTATCGTGGATAAAACGCGAAAACATTTTGAGGTGGTTTCACTCAACATGTGGGGTGACCGTGAAGTGATAACATTTGATGGCCGTTCAAGGACAGAAAAAGTGTTTGCCGAAAAATTGCGTGTGATGTTTACCCCAACGTTGTTGTTTATGGATAAACAAGGTGATGTGGTGTTGCGGGTCAATGGTCTTTATCCCCCGCAAAAGTTGATGGCCGCATTGGACTATGTGGCGGGACACCACGAAACACGCATGGATTTTCGTCGCTACCAGGCGGCTCATGCACCGCCACCGGTGGTTGGTAAGTTACATCAAGCCCCCTTTTTGATGGCATTACCGCTAAATTTGGCAATACTGAAAGCACAAGATAAGCCTTTAGTGGTTTTGTTTGAACAAAAAAAATGTATTGCTTGTGATGAATTGCACTTAGATGTGTTAAAGCGCCGCGAAACCCAGGGTTTACTCAAACAAATCAATGTGGCTCAGGTTGATATTTGGTCGCCGGATAAAGTAACCTTGTTTGATGGGAAGGCGATAGATGCTCAGCAATGGGCGAAACAGCTTGATATAAAATATACGCCATCGCTGGTTTTCTTTGATACCCAGGGAACGGAAATTTTTCGGATGGAGGCGTATCTAAAAGCTTTTCATGTGCAGTCGAGTTTGGATTATGTGATTTCTGCCGCGTATTTGAAAGAACCCAGTTTCCAGCGTTACATTGATACGCGGGCAAAGGCGATGAGAGATCGAGGAATCGAGATCAACTTGATGGAATAGACGGCAGCCTATTGTGCCGATCAATACTTAATACCATTAGCCATCGCATTCGTTTTCAAAAATTTGGTAATCGCCGGTCTTTAAATTCTCATCGGCTGCCAAAGACCTGTTCCTGGTGCAAATTCTGCTTCCAGTAAAAGTTGTGTGAACTCTTTCACCATTTTTATTTAAAAACAATTCAAACCAGGCGTTTGCCAGACGATGAAATAGGTGAGTGTTTTGTAAATGACGGCATAAATATAGGTATTAACGATGATGAATATTGAAGACGAAATGTTTTACGGTGATGAGTCAAACCCTGGAAATTATGAAGAAAGTTTTTCGTTTGATGAGATGTATCGAGAGCCTGATTCCGTACATATTTCTAGTGATTGGGATACGGTGATGGATGATTTTTATGATGACTGCGATTATCTGGATTTTGAGCCGCCGTTGCTTGATGACGACTTTTAATGGGTAACTATCTGGGTTGTTGGGCTTTCGACAGATCCATCGCACATTGATTTGCTCTGTCGAAACCCGACTGACCTCATTACCTATAAATTCAATTTATTCTGGCCATTTTATGTGATACGGAAAACTGGCTTTCTGTAAAGCTGCCTCTCCGCATTTAACTTCAAACTCAATTTCCCAATCCCCTCCCATATGGTATGGCAAGCCGTGGCCTTGGTGTTGACCACTGTCATCTTGTTCTTTCATCTCCGTGTAAGTGTGATCATTCTTCATTTCCATACCGGGCATATGTTGTCGAAAACGGATTTGGCACTGGCTAACTGAATTTCCTGCTTTGGCAACGCTAAGTTTGATCAAAGCGGTTTCTCCAACCTCTAGGGGGTCCGGTTCGGTGGACATGGCGAGTTGCAGGTCACCGATATTTTTTGTCTGAATCGTCTCAGTTGAGCATGAAATAGACAACATAAGGATGAGTATCATGATGAAAATAGGCATAGCTTGCTTTCCTTAACTTGAATTTTTATTGCTAGATTGGCGTGTGTGGAGGCTATACTAAACCACTTTTGTGTAAAGTACAGCGTATGGATGGGTAATAAATAAGTCATTGTGATAAATTTGAGGGTGTGGGTAAGTATAAATTGGAGAAGACAATGACAAAAGAACGATCGATTGATCCTGCGAATACAGCAACAAACCAATACCAAGGCTTACAAGGTTGGTTATTACTCGTTATATTTTATATTGTATTATGGCCAGTCATATTTGTACTTTATTTGGGTGATATTTATACCATTTTTAGCAATGGGTTTTGGTCTAGATTAATGGATGCCGATGCTGAATCATACAATCCAGCCTTTGCCGGGTTGTTAGTGGTTGAGGTAGCGGTGTATCTTTTTTTGGCGGTAGCCTCCGTGGTATTGTTGTATTTGTTGCTGAGAGAATCACGTCATGTACCGGTCTTATTGATTGCGATTGCTTTAACTTACGCAAGTTACCTGGTCGGAAGTTTTATTTTCACGGGAGTTTTTGTTGATGTGGCGATTGTTAATCATCCAGGTGTTATCCAGATGGCACTATTTAGTGTGCTACAAGCCATGGTTTTAGTCACGTATTTTTTAAGGTCGAGGCGAGTGAAACAGACTTTCATTTATTAGTTGCTGGCATTGGTTGCTTGCCCGCGAACAGGATATTTTATGGCATATTGTTTAATTGGCAGGCAAGCGAATGTTCCAACCGAAGTCTTCGTCTTTTGTGCATTGAAAAAATACTTTATCTCCCCAGGAAATGTCAATGGAATCGATTTCGTCATCATCTTGAATACCCGCCGCTTCGCACAGCGCTTTGAATTCTTGCCAAGTTATTTTTTTACCGCCAGCGTATTGGCTCATTAAATACCCCGCCAATAACCTTTCTTAAGTAAAGGAATAATAAGCATTATATCGCAAATAAGCCGCTGTGGTAATGACTTGGTAAAAATTGTCATTTCATACTTTTAAAGAATTTTTCATATTGATATACTGATATTATTGGCAAATATCGATTTCCTTAACGATCTTGTTACTTGGTCGGTTAGCCAAGGTAAAATCCATCCCATGAAGTATAGGCGTCACTTACTGGAAAATGATAAAGAACGGTCGGATATGAAAACATACCCCCTATTTTTGAGTTTTGTCCTATGTTTAATTCTAGGTTATTTCACAGTAGCACAAGCGAAAGAGGCCCTAGAGAAAAGTATTGAAACCACCACTACCAATCTTCAAGCCTCCAGCAAGTCTCAAGAAAAAATCAATGATTTATCAGAAAGAACACGCCAATTAGCGGCACAATATCGATCATTATTATTGCAAGCAGAGAATGTCAAAATATATAACGATCAACTGGCCAATTTAGTGGCTTCGCAAGAGAAACAGCAAGCCTCTTTGCAGCAGCAATTACAAGATATCAAAATAACCGAGCGCGAAATCATGCCTTTAATATTGCGTATGGTAACGACCTTAGACGCATTTATTTCACGAGATATTCCCTTTTTGATGGAGGAGCGTTTGCATCGACTCGCCGCATTGCAAGTGCTCATTAATACCGCCAATGTGACGACCTCGGAAAAATTTCGTCGTGTCATGGAGGCTTATCAGGTGGAAACAGAATTTGGTCGTACCATCGAAACCTATCAAGCCAAGCTATCCAACAAAGGCAAGAGTGAAACGGTTGATTTTTTACGCATTGGTCGAACCGCACTGCTTTATATGAGTTTGGATGGAAAAAAAATGGGTTATTGGCAGGTTCACAAAAAACACTGGGAACCGCTTTCTGAAAGCTATGGCCGAGCGATTTCTGATGGGATAAAAATGGCGCGCAAACAAATTGCACCGAATCTACTTGAATTGCCCATGCCTACGGCTCAGCAGGCAAGGCCATGAGAATATTGATGAGCGTATTGTGCCTATTCGTGGTGCCGCTGGTGCAGGCGGTCGATAATACTTCGATCCAGACATTAGATGATTTATTGCGTGAAGTGCGTGATCAGAGTCGGCTGGATAGCGCTGTCAATCAAGCGCGTGAAAAAAAATTCATGGCGGCGGCGGATCAGCAAAAAAAATGGCTGAATGAAGCAAAAGAATCATTAAAAAATGAGCAAGATCGCGGCAAAAAATTACAAGCATCATTTGATAAAAATGAAAAAACGCTCAAGAATCTTGAAGAAAAGCTAGCCACCGATTCGGCTTCGTTAGGAGAATTATTTGGCGTGGTTAGGCAGGTGGCCAATGATACGACAGGTTTGTTAAATTCGTCGTTAGTCTCGTCGCAATATCCAGGGCGATCGGTGTTGACCGAACAACTGGCGGCCAGTGACGCGCTGCCTTCCATGGGTGAATTAGAGAAACTGTGGATTTTGTTGCTAGAAGAAATGACCGAGTCTGGCAAAGTAGTGAAATTTAATGCCCCTGTGATTACTCGGGAAGGGGAAGAGCAAGATAAGTTAGTGACACGTATTGGTGTATTTAATAGTTTGTCCAATGGCCTTTATCTTAAATACTTACCAGAAACTCAGCATTTGGTCGAGTTATCACGCCAGCCCATTAATCGATATCAGGAAAAAGCCCATGCTTTTGAACAAGCGCAACAAGCTTATGCGCCGGTGGGGGTCGATCCGTCTCGTGGTGCTATCTTAGCGGCGTTGGTGCAGGCGCCGAATGTGATTGAGCGGATTCAACAAGGGGGTATTGTTGCGTATGTTATTTTGGGGGTTGGTGCTTTAGCTTTGTTATTGATTTTAGAACGCTTGTTTTATTTGAGCTGGATGGGTCTGAAAATAAAGCGACAATTGAAATCTAAAACCATCAAACCCACGAATCCCTTAGGGCGAATTTTGATGACCGGCGATCAGTATACCGGAGCAGACACCGAAATCTTGCAGTTAAAGTTGGATGAGGCGATTTTAAAAGAAATGCCACGCATTGAGCACGGGCTGGCGAGTATCGCCATCTTGGCGGCGATTGCACCACTCTTAGGTTTGTTAGGTACCGTGACCGGTATGATAGAAACATTTCAATCCATCACCTTATTTGGTACGGGCGACCCCAAATACATGTCCAGTGGTATTTCACAAGCCTTGGTGACAACGGAGTTAGGTTTGATTGTGGCGGTGCCTATTATTTTATTGCATAGCTATTTGACCGGCAAAGGTAATCGACTCACTCATATTCTCGATGAACGCAGTGCCGCGATGGTGGCTCGCATGGCAGAGCAGAGAAGTCATCGTGAATTATCTTGAGCTGGCTTACTATGATATTTCCGAGTTATTGGCGTCGGGTGGTTTGGTCTTATGGGTTATTCTGATCGCTACTTTTTTGATGTGGACGTTGATTGTTGAGCGGTATATGTATCTTTTTTTGCAATTTCCACGCAACAGAGAATCGATTGTACACACATGGCAGGTGAGTCAACCGCAGGATACTTGGCAAGCCACCCAAGTGCGAAAAGATCTGGTGGTGGGGGCGAGTGAAAATTTAACACGCTATTTATTAGTGATTCAGACCTTGACTCAATTATTACCCGTACTGGGTTTGTTGGGGACGGTAGAAGGCATGATACAAACATTTAATGTGTTATCCGTGTTTGGAACCGGCAATGCACGCGGCTTAGCCTACGGCATTTCGCAGGCTTTGATTACCACGATGGCGGGTTTGGTCGCGGCATTGTCAGGTTTATATTTTAGTGCGAATTTAACTCAGCGGACTGAACGTGAAACTCAGCGTTTGGCCAATGACCTCCAGATAGGAGTTTAGTATGCGGCAACGTCATATGATTGATAAAAAAAGAGGCGCTGAAGTGAATATGACACCGATGATTGACATGGTGTTTATTCTGTTGATTTTCTTTCTTGTCACCACCTCCTTTGTCAAAGAAACTGGGGTTGACGTCAATCGCCCTTCGGCTGACACGGCGGTTCGTCAAGAGCGTGGCAGTATTTTAATTGCGATTACCGTGAAAGGTGATATTTGGATGGAAAACAGACCGATTGATGTGCGGACGGTACGTGCTAATGTGGAGCGCGCCCACGCCGAGAATCCTGAGGCGGCGGTGGTGATTACCGCCGATAAGGGTTCAACCACCGGTCTGTTGATTCAGGTGATGGATCAAGTTCGCTTGGCGGGGGTTAGCAATATTTCCATTGCCGCCATTCAGGGAAGCTAACGATGCGATTGATGCGGTTACCCATGGCGATGTTATTGGGCGCTGGCATGAGTTTATCGTTATTCTATTTCATGTCTTCCATGATTGCTAGCCAACATGAGCGGCCGCCCTTGATGGCAAGTTTGGATACCATTAATTTCATTCGCTTAGAAAAATCCGTTGAGCCGCCGCCTAAAAAAAGACAATTGCCGAAAAAGCCTGCGCCAGCTAAGTTGCCGCTACAGCCACCGACCATTGACATCTCGGTTAACACGCCTCTGGTATTGGCTTCACCAAAAATTCAATTATCGTCGGTGGTGCTGCCCAGCCGTATCCATCTCGTGGGAGCGCCCGCGATCAAAGGCATCCGCTTACCTGCTCAGCAGCAGGATGTGATTCCCTTAGTCAGAATTGAACCGAGATATCCACGGCATGCCATGCGGCGTAAAATTGAAGGTTACGTGGTGATGGAGTTTACTATTCGAGCCAATGGCTCGGTGGAGAATACCCAGGTGATTGAAGCGCAACCCGCCGGTGTATTTGAAGAGGCTGCGAAGCGGGCTATTTTGCGTTGGAAGTTCAAGCCTAAATTAGTGGACGGTCACCCGGTCACTCAAATCGGGCGGCAACGATTGGAATTTAACTTCAAATAAACCCATGTGCATGCGACTCATTTTTTTATTTTTTCATTCCACCGGCGGGCAAAAAAAAATATCATTATGGATTTTTTTGCTGGTTTATTGCTTGTGCTGCAGTGCCTCAGCGATGAGTGCCGCTGATGTTAATTCTTCATTATTATCAGAGCGTATTTCCAGAAAACTCGTGGTGATACAAAAATTGCTGGAGACTGATCAGCCGTCAGCGGCATTGGATAAATTGACGCGGCTCTTAGAAAAAAATCGACTCAATGTGTATGAGAGTGCGGTGGTGAATCAAACGCTTGGTTATGTGTATGCCGATCTCGAAAATTACCCCGGAGCGATCCAAGCGTTTCAGGTGAGTTTAACATCCGATGCATTACCCGACTCGGTGGCGCAAAACTTACGTCTTAATGTAGGGCAGTTGCATATTGCCCAGGCAAATTACCCAGCAGGGATTCGTTATTTAGAAACTTGGCTCGTCAGCGCCGATGTGCCTAATGCTAATATATACGAAATGATCGCGATTGCTTATTACAAGCAGGAGCAGTATGACAACGCGGTGACTTATCTCCATAAGGCGATTAATATTTCGCCTTCCATGGAAAAGTCATGGTTACAAATGCTGATTGCTATTTATTTTGAGCGAAAAGACTTTGCTTCTGCGAAACAACAATTGATCGCGGCGATTCAAATTTTTCCACATGAGAAATCGTTTTGGCAGCAGTTGGTTTATGCACAAAGGCAATTGAAACAATATAAAACGGCATTGGCCACGATGGCGTTAAGTCATACACAGAATCGATTGGATAGTCAGCAAATTGTGTTGCTTGCTAAATTTTATATCGAGCAAAACTTGCCACTTAAAGCGGCTCAGTTATTGGCCGCTGAACGAGAGAGTAAGGCGATTGCTGACAATGCAGCAAATGTCAGTTTATTGGCAGAGAGCTGGCTGCAAGCCAAGGAGTTTGCTAAAGCTGCCGAGCTGTTTCAACAAGCCGCCACACGATCACAAGATAATGAACTTTATTACCGAGCGGCTCAGGTCTATACTGAGTTACGAGACTGGCGGTCGGTGGTTCAGCTGCAACAGGGGCTATCCATGTCGGCAGAGGATGAGCAGGCAGGTGCGATGTCTTTGTTGATGGGGATTGCCTATTTTGAGTTAAATGAATTATCACTGGCCAAACAGCATTTGCAAAAGGCGCTCGCGGATAAAAATACTCGACGGCGAGCAAAACAATGGTTAACGCAGCTCGATGGGGCGGAGAGTAGCCTAGATTAAGCTGACTTGTGAGAGGGTATATTAGGTGAGTAAAATGGATGCAAATAAACCAGTGGCTAAACCTCGTGCCGCTTTTGTTTCTGCCACCAGTATTGCCGCCGAATTAGCCGATGTGGTGCAGGTTGCCAAGGAAATGTCCATTAGCGTAAAAAATGCTAAGGCGATTGCTCACCGGGCGGGTGCTAAAGCCAGAGGATTTTATCCCATTACGGATTATATTGATGAAATGTCATTAGATACCATGCGACTGGTGAAGGCCATCAACCAAGAATCCTTAGAGCTGTCGCGTACTGCGATTGCTGATTCAAGATGCCATGAGAGTTATCAAAAATTTCAGCAGGCACGTGCCAAAGCAATGGATGCTAAGTACTTAACTTCATTAAACCCACTGATGGCGCATATGCAGAGTATATTGCGGGATAAGCGGGTGCAGATTAAAAAGAAAGCTCGGCAACTCAATAATCTATTAGATGAAATATCAAAGCACATGAGTGTTGCCAATGTGATTATTAGCAATTCTAGAATTGAGGCGGTGAATGCAGAAGAGTTTCGTCCGAATCTCGAAACGATTGCGGATAACCTGGAAGTCGCTTGCAATAAAATTAGGCAACATGTCAAAAATTCATACCGGCAACTATCAAGTGCAACTCAGCAGTGGGATTTAAGGGAAAGCAATGAAAGCTACAGCCTTCTTTGACAATAAATATCAATGGATTGTTTTTGGTCGAGACCCGGACAAACCCAAAAAGATCATTGATACCAATCAATACCTGTTAAAAACGCCAGATAAGGCGCTGTTAATGGATCCGGGTGGCGTCGAAATTTTTTCCTCAATGTTAGCGGCGGTTTTGCACCATGTGTCTGTCGAGCAAATCGTCCATGTGTTTGCTTCACACCAGGATCCCGATATTATTTCTTCTTTGGGTTTGTGGGATCAAGCATTACCGAATGCTACATTGCATGCACCATGGCTGTGGGAAGGTTTTATTCGGCACTTTGGTTTGAATAATATCGAATATAGTGCCATTCCAGATGAAGGAGGCAAAATTAATCTCGACACGGTGACAGTTGAGTTGATTCCTGCCCATTATATGCATTCATCGGGTAATTTTCACGTCTATGACCCACAAGCGAAAGTGTTAATGAGCGGCGATGTGGGCGCGGCATTAGAGTCACCGGGGGCCGACCTGTACGTGGATAACTTTGAGCAACACATAGAGAAAATGAAGTTATTTCACCAACGTTGGATGCCATCCAATCGGGCGAAAAATGACTGGATCAACCGAGTTCGGACGCTGGACATTGATATTCTTGCACCGCAACATGGCCGGTTATTTAAAGGGGATGACGTTAAGCGGTTTTTGGATTGGTTTGAGGCCTTAGACGTCGGTATTGCGGTGCAAGATTAGGATGACTGTTAGCGCGGTGGTGTTTATTAGACTTAACACGGGCCTACCATTTTATGCCCGTGCTGGGTATAACCGCGTTTTGGTAATCGATGAAAATTAACTCGCAAAGCGGTTTTCTGCGGTGCGGATTTGTTCGATTAGGATAGATTTTTGTTTGATGCTTTGAGGAATTTCCAACCCCATTAACTGGAGCATGGTTGCTGCGACATTAGCTAATCCATGGCCGTGTTGCAAGGCCGTGTATTGCTCACTGATCACTAAGCAGGGCACTGGGTTTTGGGTGTGCTGGGTGTGAGGCTGGGCCGTATCTGGATCCACCATTAGCTCACAATTGCCATGGTCGGCGGTCAATAAGACATTATAACGGGCAGCGATGGCGGCATCGAGCACCCGACCGACTTCTCTGTCAAGTACTTCGACGGCTTTGATGATGGCTGCCTGCTTTGCCGTGTGGCCAACCATATCCCCATTGGCAAAATTAACGATAATCAGTCCATATTCACTTTTTTTGATGGCTTTAATCACTTCATCGGCGACGATAGTGGCACTCATTTCCGGCGCGAGATCATAAGTGCTGACGGAGGGTGAAGGCACCATTTTTCGGTCTTCACCGGCCACGGGTGCTTCTTTACCGCCATTGATAAAGAAGGTGACATGGGCATATTTTTCCGTTTCAGCACAATGAAATTGTTTGATATGTGCCTGGCTGACGATGTCGGTCAGGGTGGTTTCCGGGCGTGTGGGTGGATAGGCGACTTGAGCGGCGAATGCTGGATCATATTCTGTGAGTGTTGTGAGTTGTGCGTGATGAAAGCCGGGGCGATTGAAATGAGCAAATTTGCTTTGTGTTAACGCACGGCTGAGTTGGCGGGTTCGATCATTTCTGAAGTTGAAAAAAATGACCGAGTCGTGATTTTGGATTGTCTCTGGTTCACCAATGACGGTCGGCACAATAAACTCATCCGATTGTTCGCTGCGGTAAGCTTGTTCGATTGCTTGTTGAGCGGTTGTTGCGGTCACACCATGGCCGGTGACCATGGCTTGCCAAGCTTTTTCGATGCGAGCCCAACGATTGTCTCGGTCCATCGCAAAAAAACGACCCGATACCGTCGCGATATACCCATTGGCGTGGCTTAGCATGGCTTGCAAATTAGGTAAATACTGAAGCGCGGTGTGAGGCGCGGTATCACGTCCGTCGGTAATCATATGTAATACGGGGCGGGCGTTTTGCCGACGACAACATTCAATTAAGGCAAATAATTGATTGATGTGGCTGTGTACTCCACCTTCTGAAACGAGACCAATTAAATGCAGTGGGCGTTGTTGGCTGACCGCTTGACGTGTGGCTTTTAATAGCGCTGGGTTGTTAAAAAAACGGCCATCTTTGATGGCATCGTCAATGCGCACCAAGTCTTGTTTGAAAATATTACCACAGCCGATGGTCATGTGACCCACTTCTGAGTTGCCCATTTGGCCATCGGGTAGGCCGACGGCCGCTCCCGATGTTTGAAGCGTGGTCGTCGGAAATTTGGCAAAATAATGATCGAGACGAGGGGTGTTTGCTTGCAAAATAGCGTTGTGAGTGGGATCAGGATTGTGGCCGACCCCATCCAGAATCACAAGTAAGGTGGGTTGGCAGGCGGGTTTATTTGGTTTTAATGATTCGATGTGGCTCAAGTGATGAAGCTCCGAAGGCTGAGTATTGTTATCAATTTGATTCCCATTGATGAGGATCACGAGCAATAAAATTTTGCGTGGGTTCCAGGCTGGCGTAAAAAGTAGCGCGCCTGCGTGCTTAGCGGTTTACATTCAATTGATATACCAAGGTGAGGTATTCGAGAGGTATCCGAATCGAATAGAGCAGCGGTAATGGTGCACTTTATTATATCTGCCTAGCAATAACGGCGGCATGCATGGCAGCAATTACCGTGGGCTAAAATGTATAGCAAAAACAAAATAGTGCAATTGAATTCGGAAATAATTTTCGCGTTGTTTTTAAACTGATTACCTAATATTTTAATCGGTTATGAGTATGCTTGCAGATTATTACTGTATACATGGCTTTATTATACGACTAGTCAACGCAGTGTCGTCAAATTATTGGCGGATACGAACTCTATATTCTAATGTGGTTTGCCCTTCTGCGGGCACTTTCATTTGCCAGAAGGCGCTATGTGCACTGTCTTTGGTGTGTGGTGTATTTTCGGTGATTATTTTCCAATCGCCGGGTAATGGCTCTCGTACTTTGATCATCACGGTTTCGTTTTTGGCATTTTTTAAGATGATTTGATAAGCGCTTTCATATTCATAATTGTATTGATTGAAACCCGATCGCTTTTGGAAGTCGGTTTGTTTTTTATGGGCCGTAATATCAAAGGCTTCCCCGAGTTTTAGACGGATTTTTTCATTTTTTGGGGTATGGCTAATTTGGTCTTCGCCAACAAATTGGGTATTACCTTTTTGGTCGCGTTTATAAACGCGCACAATGCCTTTGGGCAGTGGCAAACCGAGATTGGAGGTTTTGTTGTTGGTGATGTTTAAATAGATGCCTATTTTGAGTTTTTTACCGAGATCACCGACCTGGGTTTGGTAATAATAATTTTGGCCTTGCAGTAAAAATTCTTTATCGACAGGGATTTGGTTGGCGGTTAACAGGGCGATTTGTTTGGTTTGATTTTGCAGCAAGGTGGTTTGTCGAGGGAGGCTATATAAGTGATATTCGAACAGGGCTTCTTGTTTCATGGGGGCGGCGGCTTGCGTCATTGTGATGGTCGATTTGCGACGTATCATTGGGCGTTGCTTGGATTCCCGAACGCGGTGGATGTCACCGGCAATGAGTTGTAATGAGGCGTGATGGTAGCCGGTGCCGCTGGTATTGGTTAAGGTCACCCAACCGTTTAGGTCGAGTTGCTTATCATCGCTTGAAAGTTCCGCGACATAGTCTGCTTTCCAGGATAAGCCACGGGTTAAGTAACTGAGTTCGAGGTCATGGGTGCGGCTGCCGTGATTCTCTAAACTGATGGTGAGGGTTGGGCGATCGCGTAGCGTTGGTGGCACATTGCCATAGACAATGCGACCAGGCAGGCCGGTTTCAATGGTGTTGCCAATTTGCAATACGACCCCTTGGTTGGCACTTAATACTTTGGCTTGATAGCTGGTTTCTTCGCCGGTGGTGGGGTGGGTCTTGATAATGCTCACGGTGTTGCCTACATATTTTTCCAGCAGTTTTTGTGGGGTGAGTAAATCAAAGTCGAAGTTTTGCTCAATGAGTTGCAAACGATTCGGTTCATTTAAGCTACGCAGTAACGCGGTTTCTGGTTGAATATGGGCACTCACTTCACGAAATGCAATATGGTTTTCACCGGGATTTAGTTCAATTGTTCGGCTGTCTTTTATTAGCGCGAGATCATCATTGTAAATGGTGATCGCTACGTTTTTTTGTTGGGCTAAAGAGGCCGTTATTTCGTTCTCAGCCGCTGTTTGCGCGGCGACGGCGGTATGCATAATCAATAGGCTGAACACCGTAAAATGGAGGGTAGAGTATTTAATCATCGGCTTTAAATAGTGCAATGGGGTCAGTAATAGGGACACGGCGGGTATCTCTGTTCGTTGATATAGATGGTGAGGTGGTATCCAATAAATCATATGTGTTTGAAAACCCATAGACCATGTTATAGTATCGCAAATCACCCAGATTAGGAATTGTTTTCCGTGCCTTGGTCTTATCTAGTTTGATGAAAAATACACCTTGAAATTCCCAGAGTTGCCCCCATTTTTTTGCCATTCTTTCACAAAGATTTCGTCAGTTCTCACGATTGGTCAAAAATAATCCAATTTGTTGGTTGTCCATGTGTGTGAATGGTGAAACTTTGAACTTTTAAAACGTTAAGCTTGAGGAGGATCTAGCATGACAGCAACGGTAGAAGCCCATAAAGAGACCTTAAATTTTCAGACGGAAGTGAAGCAACTGCTTCATTTAATGATTCACTCGCTTTACTCGAATAAGGAAATTTTCTTGCGAGAGCTGATTTCAAATGCATCGGATGCTTGCGATAAATTGCGTTTTGAAGCGCTCTCAGATGATGCGCTTTATGATGGCGACGCTGATTTAAAAGTGAAAGTGACTTACGATGAAGCGGCCAAAACGGTGACCATTGCCGATAATGGCATTGGCATGAATCGCGCTGAAGTGGTTGATAATATTGGTACCATTGCGAAATCAGGGACTCGCCGGTTTTTTGAGTCATTGACCGGTGATCAAGCGGAAGATGCACAATTGATTGGCCAGTTTGGCGTTGGATTTTATTCGACGTATATTGTGGCTGACAAGGTCACATTGGTGACCCGCCGGGCGGGTTTGGGTGCCGAGCATGGAGTACGTTGGGAGTCTGCGGGTGAGGGCGACTATTCCATTGAAACGGTTGAAAAGCCTACACGTGGCACGGAAATTACCTTACATCTTAAAAAAGATGAAGATGAGTTTTTGCAAGGATATCGCCTGCGGAGTGTGATTAGTAAATACTCCGATCATATTTCTGTACCCATTGTGATGGATTCAGAAGATGAAGACAAAAAGGAAGAAGAGACCGTCAATAAGGCCTCCGCTTTGTGGACACGGGCGAAAAAAGACATCAAAGAAGAAGAGTATCATGAGTTTTACAAGCATGTGACTCATGATTTTGAAGATCCGTTAAGTTATGTGCATTCTCGGGTCGAAGGGAACCAGTCTTATACATCGCTGTTGTTTATACCGGCGCGGGCACCTTTTGATTTATGGGAGCGTGATCGCCAGCATGGAATTAAATTATATGTGAAGCGGGTTTTCATTATGGATGATACGGAACACTTAATGCCCAATTATTTGCGTTTTGTGCGTGGTATTGTGGATTCTGATGATCTCCCATTAAACATTTCGCGGGAAATTCTGCAACGTAACCGACAAATTGATAGCATTCGTGGCGCTTCGGTGAAAAAAGTGTTGAGCTTGTTGGAAAACTTTGCGAAAAATGATCAGGCTAAATATAAAACATTCTGGAAAGAGTTTGGTCGTGCCCTTAAAGAGGGGCCGGGTGAAGATTTTGCTAATAAAGAGCGTATCGCAAAATTATTGAGATTTGCGTCGACCCATGATGATGATAAGGAGCAGAATGTCTCGCTAGAGGATTATGTGGGTCGGATGAAAACCGGGCAAGATAAGATTTATTATGTCAGTGCAGATACGTATATGGCAGCGAAACATAGTCCTCATCTAGAAGTTTTTCAAAAAAAGGGCATTGAAGTGCTGTTGATGTTCGATCGAGTGGATGAGTGGTTAATGAATCATTTAACGGAATTTGATGGCAAATCTTTTCAGTCCGTTGCAAAAGGTGATTTAGATTTAGGCAGCTTGGAAGATCAAACTGACAAAGAAGAGAGAGAGAAGGCCGCGGCGGCCTTCACGGGTTTAGCTGAGCGAATGAAAGCGGTGCTGGGAGACAAAGTGACGGACGTGAGAATTACTCACCGGTTAACCGATTCACCCTCATGCTTGGTGGTGGAAGCACAAGATATGGCGGCGAATTTGCAGCGTATGTTAAAAGCGGCGGGCCATGACGTGCCTTCCAGTAAACCAACGCTGGAAATTAACCCCAGTCATTTGCTGGTGAAGCGATTAAATAATGAAAAAGAGGATAATAAATTTACCGATTGGACAGAGATATTGTTTGATCAAGCGCTGCTCGCTGAAGGTGGACAGTTAGAAGATCCTGCGGCGTTTGTTGCTAGGCTAAATAATCAGTTAACGAGTCTTGCCTTTCTGGATAAATAATATCGTTTGTGACACCTTCTCATGGATTTGCTGCGATGTTAGGGCTTTTCCATGAGAGGTCACTCAACTAAGGAATGATAGAGGGTAAGCGATTAATTGATCCCATTGCTTTCATTTTAGTAAGTATATATGCACTAATGCAGTGCCTGTTGCATTGTGTTTGATTTAATATGATCGAGCTAACAGGTATTACGATTCAGTTTAGTACCCGATCGTCTTTATCCTTGCAGTTATTTTGATGGATTGTTTGTGATTCATGAAAGCTTAGGCAGCAAGGAATCATCCGTAATGATTTCCAAGTGGCTACAGACATGCATTGCAACTCGCCTTGGGTATTTTCCAGAAGAATTTGAGTGATATCGTTGCCTGCATGGCATACGATGCGCACTTTGTACATTTCACCATAACGACTGAAATAACAGCCATTGGCAATGGGTAAGGTGATATGATCCATGAACGAGCTCCTTGCGAAAGAGTACTTTTCA